>Ga0316228_1001992_pt1 | contig 18994 bp, 17 predicted proteins | sample TBH18021metaG_FD_206005 | JGI IMG/M metagenome (GOLD analysis project Ga0316228, IMG submission 206005) | Freshwater microbial communities from Trout Bog Lake, Wisconsin, USA - TBH18021 | ecosystem: Environmental > Aquatic > Freshwater > Lake > Hypolimnion/Profundal zone | place: USA: Wisconsin... | reverse complement strand
TGGGAACTGGATACCGTGGTGTCCGGGCGTGGTCAGAGCAAAGGCTGCTTTGCGACCTTTCTGGAGCGCAAAAGTCGGCTCTACACTGCCATTATGATGCCGGATCGGTCCGCAGCTTCGATGGAAAATGCCATCACCCAAGTGCGCACTGCAATGCCCGTCAATGCTTTCAAAACAGCGACCACGGATCGCGGCAAAGAGTTCGCTTGTTATGAAGTCTGTCCGAGAGAAATTGGGCTTGTCACTGTATTTTGCTGACCCATACTGTTCATGGCAACGTGGCGGTAATGAGAACGCCAACGGGCTTCTCAGAGAGTTTTACCCCAAGAAGACGGACTTGGCAAAAATCGATGCGAAGGAACTCATTAAGAATCTGTTCCTCATCAACTCAAGACCACGAAAATGCTTGGGTTGGAAAACACCGATTCAGGTATTCTTGCACGAAGTGTCGCACTTGGCTTGACAATCCGCCGCGTTTATAGTCTCTTACTAGGAAATCTTTTCGATAATCGCGGGGTGGAGCAATCGGTGGCTCGTCGGACCCATAACCCGAAAATTGCAGGTTCAAATCCTGCCCCCGCAACCAAGTTTAAAACTCCTATTTTGCATACTTATAAATGTAGAAAGGTATTATTGATATGTTTATGAAGATTTTGCACCTGTATAAACGTAAAAGCCGAAAAGAGCCGAAAAGAAGACCAGGAGGCCGCGAAAGTGCGCCAAACAATACCATCCTGAACCTCGATACATATCTCCGTAGCGCAAGTCCTCTGCGTTGAGTAGCAAATTGCCAAAATTATCTTCCTCTCTTATTTAATTCCGGCCCAAGGGGGAGGGGTTTTCTCCTCTACTATAGAACATGCCACTTAACAATTTTGGGCCAATAACGATCCAATGTTCATAAACAGAAACTTTACAGGATTACCCAAGAACATATAAATCGTATGAGGTTCTATATAGAGATTAGAAGGCTAGATGTTTGGCAAGACTATAATAACGTATAAAGGCTAGGGATGGTCGTGCTAGATGGGGAAAAAGACAGCTATTAGGGCACTAGGCTTATTATTCGTAGCGGCATGTATACTGCTTGCATATAACTACTTTCAAAAACAGAAAACGGAAATCGTTCCTCCAACTCCAGAAAATCGGTTTAAGCGGGGGCATAATATCCCAGGTAAGCTTTATTGGGCTGGAAGTGCGCAAGATAGAGAGGTTGCTCTGACGTTCGACGATGGGCCTGAAGAATACTGGACGCCCAAAGTACTAGATATATTAAAAGAAAAAAACGTTAGAGCGACGTTTTTTGTTATCGGTCAGCAAGTACAAAAACATCCTGACGTATTACGTAGAATTGATGCAGAGGGCCATATTATCGGCGATCATACATTTACTCATGCTGATTTGACTAAATTAAACTCGGAGCAAGTGGATGAGGAAATAGAAAAATGCTCCACGACCATTAAAACAATTATCGGCAAAACGCCTAAGCTTGTGCGTCCCCCATTCGGATTCCACAATGTAACAGTGGACAATACTGTTTATGCCAAAGATAGGGTAATCATTTTGTGGTCGATTGACACTGAAGACTGGACAGGTTTAGATGCAGGGGCGATAGAAGCAAGAGTGCTTCCGAAGATGCGTAATGGATATATTGTTCTACAACATAGTGGAGTGAACCCTAAGCTGGGAGGTTCTGTGCAGGCTTTACCTAATATTATAGATGGATTAAAAGAACAGGGATATACTTTTGTAACGGTTTCTGAGCTACTTGATATGCAGCCATATCGTTAAAAGGAACGTACAAAATATTTCGAGACAGTCAGGTTTCTGTTTTTAAAATATTCTACTACCTGGAAATGGAGGTGTCATCAAGAGCACAGAAAGTGCTAGTGATGGCCTTTAAAATACCGTCAGCTATTAGATTTTGATAGGCGTTATTCATAAGACATAATGCTTCCGCAGGATTGGATAGATACCCCATTTCAATTAATGCTGCGGGTATGTCATTATGAAACGAGTACATAAATATCGGCTGGGCTAACACCATTATCCACTGTGCAGATTTCATTTACTAAAGAAGTTTGGATAGCACAGGCAAGGCCAGAAGAACGTCCTTTCGCGAAGTAACTGGCGGGACCGACAAGATTAATATTTGGAACATCGTCAACATGCAGGCTTACGAAAATATCAGCACCAGAGGTTTTAGCAACATCTACTCTGGCTTGGAGATCGGCGTCAAGAGTCGAGCCAGCTGGTGCTAGGTTAATGTCACGTGTTCGCGTCATAATAACTGTAGTGCCTAACTTGGCTAGTTTTTTGCGTAGTTTAAGAGCGACCGACAGATTAATATCAGCTTCCCGAAACCCATAGTTTATGGCTCCCGAATAAATACCTCCATGACCAGGGTCGAGGACAATAATTGTATTCAATAATGGTTTTGATACTCCAATGCAGCCATAGTAGCATCCGCCGCCGTCTTTTTGCTGACAGGCATCACAGTGCAACATTTATTCCCTCCAATATGAAATTTGCTACATATTTATGTTAAGATACTAAAGGGGTTCCGGTAGCTGACTACGCCCATAAGGTCCCCAAAAGAGTGGGAGTGCCTACCGCTGCTGTGCGGATTATTGATCTAACAACAGGGGCAAAAGCATACAGGGAAAAGCCCATTTATCCTTAATTTGGATGAATGGGCTTTTCCCTATATGCTCCGCCCGCTACCGTTGGCGTAACGACCAACCTTCCCGTCAGGTCCCCTGTTTCTGCTACGCAAAATTGAAGAAATCGTAGCCTCCAGCCTAGGTTGGCCTCTCTTGGCGTAGGACCTGTAACTACCGTAAGCATATTTAGGATATAATTACTCCGCCCGATTTGCGCGGAGTTGGGACTGAAAGAAGCATTAAACATTATGTATGGAGGCACGGGAACTCAATTCGACCCCGACGTCTCCCAGTTTTTACATTACATCTCGGGTGTTGACGTTACCGGCGTAAGCGGGGTTATCGGCGAAGTCGGTGTTGGAGTTATCCCCGCGGTAAGTGTTGTCTGACCGGCAGTTGACAAACTAACATCGTTAGTTTTACAATTAATGATGTTAGTTGATCTACAGCAGCATTTCAGGCGGCTAATCAGCCGCCGTCCCCGCAAAACTACAAAGCGGCTAAAGATAGAAAGGTGGTGCCCCCATGTCCATTCGCATTAGACTAGACCGTCAAACCATTGTGGCGGCGGCAGCGGAAATTGCCGATTCGACAGGCAGCGATAATGTTACGCTCGCCGCTGTGGCGGACCGCCTAGGGGTAAGAAAACCTTCATTATACAATCATATTAACGGTCTACCCGAATTGAGGGCTCAGTTGGCGATTTGGGGAATCAATCAACTACGGGCAAAAATCAGCGAAGCCGCAATTGGCAAAGCAAAAGACGTTGCAATTCTGGCCATAGCCAATGCCTATCGTTCGTTTGCCCACCAGTGCCCCGGCTTATACCGGGCGATATTAACCTCGCCAGACAGGGACAACACGGAACTCGGAGTCGCCACACACGGCCTGATGGCGGTAATTTCAAAGGTGCTGGAACCATACGAATTGACTGCCAGCGAAAGTATTCACGCAGTCCGGGGCTTACGAAGCCTGATGCACGGGTTTGTATCACTGGAAGCGGCGGGTTGGTTCGCTATGCCGGTAGACCGGGAAGAGAGCTACTGGCGTTTAGTTGATACCTTTATCCGTGGAATCGAATCTTCCCGGGAAGCGGGTCCGGTACCCCGGTAAAGTCTGCTGCAAGATAATCGCCACCCTATTAATTTGGAATACGAGGATACATAATGGAATATTGGAAAAAGAATTTACTGGTTTGCTGGTTTGGCTGCTTTGCCACCGCAGCTGGAATGAGTCAAATCGCCCCGGTTCTCCCGCTCTACATTGAACAACTTGGCGTCCGGAACACCGCGGAAATTGAACAATGGTCCGGCCTTGCCTTCGGAATTACCTTCATCATTATGGCGATTGCATCCCCCATTTGGGGGCAAGCCGCGGACAGATATGGGCGAAAGCCGATGCTGCTTCGTGCCAGCCTTGGAATGGCGATTGTCATAGCCTGCATGGGGTTTGTCCAGAACGTCTATCAACTGGTAGGGCTGCGACTGATTCAGGGCGCCGTCTCGGGCTTTATTTCAGCCGCTATTACCCTAGTCGCGACGCAGGTACCCAAAGAACGCGTCGGATGGGCACTGGGGACCCTTTCGACCGGAGCGGTCGGCGGAATGTTGATCGGACCGTTGTTCGGTGGCTATGTGGCCGAAGAGTGGGGCTTCCGTAGCGTCTTTTTGAGTACAGCTGCGATGTTGTTACTTGCGTTTGTGGCCTCGCTCCTATTTGTCCGAGAACAATTCACCGCCAACGATCAAAAGGTGCTTTCCTGTCGCGAGGTTTGGTGCCTAATACCTAATCCACAGGTAATGGTAACCATGTTCGTCTCCACATTTACATTGCAATTGGCCTTATTGTCCATCGAACCGATCCTCACAGTCTATGTCACCCAGTTGTCGCACATTACAAATCACATTGTCCTCATATCCGGCCTCGTTTTCGCCTCCTCTGGATTTGCAAACATGTTAGCCGCCCCTCAGCTGGGGAAACTCTCCGACCGAATCGGGCCTCACAAGGTCATGTTGGTATCTCTAATAGCCGCAGGAATATTATTTATTCCCCAAGCTTATGTGACCAACTCTTGGCAGCTTATGGGGCTTCGCTTTTTGTTAGGTATAGCTGCGGCAGGGCTGTTGCCGTCCATCAATACCTTGGTCAAGCGCAATACACCGGATTCTATCGCCGGCCGGGCTTTTGGCTACAATCAATCCGCCCAGTTTCTGGGCTCCTTTGGCGGTTCAGTGTTAGGCGGACAGGTGGCATCGTCGTTTGGCATTCACTATGTATTTTTCATTACCAGCGCATTGTTATTGCTTAATGCGTTATGGGTTTACGCAACCATGTGCAGGCAAGGCCAGCCGCAATATTCTTGATTTCTCGCCATTGCTGATTCCAAGCGGTGCCTGTTCTTTGGAAAGTATATGAGCACCTCCGGTCAATTGTTGTTCCTGATGGGCTAATCTACTCGAAGAGGGTAGGTTATGAAAGATAACCGTGATGGGGGTGTGTCTAATGCTATACACCCCCATATCTTAGACGAGGTCTCCGCTTGCATATTTATAAAGGGATAGTGGGCAGTTTTGAGAGTTTATGCTGTCCCTAGATCACCTTTCCGCGTTACAAGGAGCTGGCCGCTTAATGTCCGGAATTGAACAGTTGTTGCGTAAGGCTCCACAAAATTAGTGATTACATAAGCCGTCGCAAGGGTTGCATGGCCGCACAAATCGATTTCCCCTCCTGAAGTAAACCAGCGAAGTCGCATCGACTATATAATATTTCACACCTATACCTCCCTGTCTTATTATGTTAGTGCACTTACTAAGCTTGATTCAAAAATTTTTAGTGCAACAGGTAATTTTTCTTTTGGTAAAAATCCAAAACCTAACCGAATGCAACGTTTATCTAATCCGAACCACGTACCAGATGCTAATTGTAGTTCATTATTCTTAGCTAATTGATAGAATTTTTCTACTTGCTCATCAGAAAACATTTCCCTTTTCAATTTAACACAGCATAAAGCTCCTGCATCTGGTTTTACCCATTCGATATAGCGCTCATTTTTATTAATCCAATTCTCAACAATTGTAAGTTCTTCTTTAAGCACCTCTCCTTTGTGTGGGAGCAAAGTCTTTTCACGTTTCAAGATTTCGATAGCAAGTGCTTCATCAACTTTGGAATGTGATATTACAGAATTCATTTTGGCTAGTGTCAATTGTTGCATAAGAACTTTATGTGAGCAAGTTAGCCATCCAACACGGATTCCAGGCGCACCATGAGCTTTTGAAAGTGATGAAGTCGAGAGAATTCTTTCGGATATTCCTGCGACAGATCTTGCCGGTGAAATACCATAAGTAGCTTCCCTGTAAGTTTCGTCAAGAAGAATAAACACATCTGGTGATTTTCTAGCGACAAGTTTTTCAATCTCCATAGTCGTTTGGAGGTCCTGCGATGTACCAGTTGGATTATTTGGGGATACCAGGATTAACAATTTTGTCTTTGGACTTAATAACTCTTCAAGTTCCTTGATATTTAGTTTGAAATTATCTTCAAAGCGTACCTTTACTGTCTTTCTAACAGCTCCAAGCGCAGGGATAATATCTAGTGTGCACGGGAAGTTCGGTTCCATTGTTATTACCTCATCACCATTGCTGCATAAAGACATTATTGTTAAGAATATTGCACCAGATGCACCATTGGTTATCAGAACATTATCGGGATGCACATCAAGTTTACTTCCAATTAAATCACGAAGAATAGAATTGCCTTTCGACGTACTATAACCGAGAGGAATTTTCGCCATTTCACTAAAGAAACTGTCTGAAAGTACATCCTGAAGCTTTAAATCCTGCGATGTACTTTCTGCAAGGTTGTAAGTTAAATTCGAGTCCAATAAGGTGATAATGTCGTTGTAAATAAACTTGTTCATTTTGTGCCTCCCATGGAATTTGTCTAACGCATATGATATATTATATGGAATAGATGCCATGGTGCAATTTGCGACATAGTATATGAATATGCGATATAGCATAATATTAACAGGGGTTGATATGCGTTTCAATACCAAAGGAGAGATTTTTTGTGAACGATATTAAATTATTTGTAGGCAGGAATTTAAAAGCCATAAGAAAAGAACGTCAGTTATCCCTTGAGGACCTATCTGATATAACTGGTGTGAGTGCCAGTATGCTTGGTGAAATAGAGAGGGGAGTTACAAACCCAACAATTACGATACTCTGGAAAATATCAAATGGATTAAAAGTGCCACTTACCGCCTTGATAAAAGAAAATTCCGGGTCCGTTTCCGTAGCATATTTGCAGAATTCAAATGTAAGTATCCAAGGTGATGGATATAAATTTTTTTCTCTTTTCAACTTTGATCAAGAGAAAAAAACGGAAATATTTTATAAGATCTTCGATCCTTGCTCGGTGCTCGAATCTACTGGTCATAGTAAGGGTATGGAAGAGTATATCTTTGTTGTAGAAGGGATCTTAACAATTAAAGTAAATGGAGAGATATTTAAATTAGCGAAAGGTGATGCTATTACATTTAATGCAAGTGTTGATCATAGCTACGAAAATAATGGAAATCAGATTGCTAGTGCATTCATATTAATCTATTATGGTAACTGATGCCTGGATACGTAATCAATATGCTGAAGGTAGACGAACCGTAAAAAAGTGACCTACTGTCTACATCGACAGTAGGTCACGGCGGGAACCACAGCATAAAGCGCCCGGACCTCGACGGCGGGGACAACCCTTTGCGTCACCCTCCTTTTCTAATGAAGGTACTTATGCAAAATGTCCGAGAGTTCTCTCGCAGTATATGCCGGAGAAGATGTCGGGCTTGTAATTGCAAACATCAAACGGGTTTTCTTCGAAGCATGGTATAGAGCATGAAAGGTGGTTTAGCAATGAAGATTCTCATAATCGGCTATTTTACCGAGACCTCAAAATCAAATATTGCAAGGCACTTTCCGGAAGACTGGGACATTGTAATTGTCCCGCCCGGAAAAGAAATGCTGCATCATATTGAAGATTGCCAGGTAATCATACCTGAACATATTAAAGTGGACCGCAGCCTGCTTTCTATAGCAAAAAAAATAAAATTGGTACAGACGGGTGCAGGATTTGATAATGTAGATATCGATGCTTGCACGCAGCTCGGCATTTGGGTGGCCAATGCTGCAGGAGTGAATGCACAGGCAGTGGCCGAGCACGTAATGGCACTGATATTGTCTTATTATAAGAACATACCGTTTCTTGATGCTTTCATGAAAAACAGGATGGATGAAAATCAATTGGACTATACAGGGAGTGAATTAAAGGGCAAAACGATTGGGATTATCGGCTTGGGCGCCATCGGTAAAAAAGTAGCTGAGTTTTGCAGGGTTTTTGATATGAATGTGCTGGCTTATGCTAGAAATGCCGTTGTACAGTCTGACGGTTTTGTGAAAATGACGGATTTTGATAATCTTGTAAGCGCATCGGACATAGTAAGTGTACATATATCCCTGAATCAGCAAACCAAACAGCTGATCAACAAAGCAGTATTCAAGAAAATGAAGAATACCGCACTTTTTATCAATACAGCCCGCGGCGGGATTGTCAATGAAAGAGACTTGATAGATGCATTAAAAAACAGGGACATTTCAGGCGCATGCCTGGATGTGTTTGAATCTGAACCGCTTCCAACTGACAGTGAGCTCCGGAATCTGGGTAATGTGATACTTACTCCCCATACGGCAGGCATGCCTGACGGTCGCAAACTCCATAAAAAAAGATATGATTTCTTTGTGAATAATATAAAACGTGTACAGAATGGTGAAGAGCCTGAAAGCAAGCTCAATCAGTTATTATAGTTTTGGTACAATAAAAATAAGAGCCCTTTAGGCGTGTTCCATAGGGACATTTTATGAACCGTGGGTATTGGGTGAGGCAGACAGCAGATCAAACTGTCTGCCTTTGCCGTTGTTTGGCTATTTTCTCGGCTTCTTCGGCGAATGCACCGACGACGCCGATGTCACGATTCAAGATAAAGTGGAAAAATCCATTTACACAAAACATTTTGCGTTTCCTGGAATCGCAGTCTAAGATTTATTTAGGCTGGCGGAATAGATTGGGCAAAACAAAATACATTTTCCGGGTCATACTTACTCTTAACCTCACTAAGGCGTGGCAAATTCTCTCCGTAATAGGCACGGGCATAATCTTTAATACAGATATCGGGAGCATTTATATAGGCTCCCGGTGCAAACGGGTGCAACAAGTTCCGGATTCCCTCAACCCGGTATATCTGTGCTTTTGCTTCGCCAGATTCTTCCCAAAAAGCATCATACTCCATGAACATAAGGGCGTTTCTATAAAAATAAGCCGTGTCTTGCGGGTCTAAACGTTGAATTGTGCCGCCATGACTAGACAACGTGACAACGAAATTCTCGGTCTGCACACTTTCCAGGAAAGTATATAAGGTATTAATGGCTGAAGCGGGTAAAAGCTTCATTGCAAACGCGCCCGTCCCTTTAAAGGACCCTTTTATTGGTACTTGTGCTGAAACCTGTTTGACCGCTTCAATGAAGGGGACAGTTTGTATTTTTCGAACAATGGGGGTCCCTACACTCAGCATGGGTTCCAATATGCGGCGCAGATTCGCTTCTGTTCCTAGAAACATACCCGTTGCTTCGACAGGGAGGCCGGACTTTCTGGAAAACAAGATTAATTCAGCGGTTAATTTTTCTGTAGTGAACGGAAACAACCGCTGCCACATATCGATGACAGCCTTCAGCTCGGAAAAGTCCCAAACGATGTCAAAAACGGTAACTGTGGAAAGAGGGAATACTTTTAAAGTTAATGAAGTGACAATCCCAAAGTTTCCGCCGCCACCACCGCGACATGCCCACAGAAGGTCGGGATTTTTTTGTGCGTCTGCCCGTACTACTCGTCCAGCAGCATTCACCATCTCCAAACTAATTAGGTTGTCACAGGCGAGGCCTTTGGCTCGCATCAGCAATCCATGACCGCCGCCGAGAATAAGACCGGATACGCCAACATCCCCACAAGTCCCGCCGCAAAAGGCAAGACCTTTCTGAGCGAGAGTTCCATACAGTTCTATATTTGTTATGCCGGCTTGCACTGTGGCTACTTGTCCGCACTTGTCGATGACGATTTGTTTCATTTCACTTACGTCGATGATGATACCGTCATTATCTAGCGAGAACCCCTCATAATTGTGTCGGCCGCTCCTGGCGCGGATTGGTATACCATATCTTCTGGCCCAGCATATGGCATTGATTACATCCTGGGTGTTTTGAGCAAATACAATAATATAGGGAAATTTGTTGATACGCAGGTTGGTATCCTTGCGAGCCGCATAGTATTCCCGATCACCCCGCACAATAACGCGTCCCGTTAAATCCCATTGGTCAGCTTGGAAGGACAAGAAAACAACCCCTCTTTCTGATTACATAAAATTTAAAAGCCTACTATATACTATGCACCCCGTACCAGGATGCGTAAGATACTATGAGGCTTATGTTAATAGCTGCATATGGGGCATTCCGTACCTTGGGACGAATAAAGAATGTTCCGCAGTGGAATAGTTTTCAAGTTTATCGGCTATGCGTCTGTCTCCGAGCTAATTTGGTCTAACCATACTAAATATTGAATGCGTACACTATGGAATATTGGAGCATAACATAATATAGAAACTAAATGTATGCCATATCTTGCAATGCCTGGGAAGGAGGTGCGCTCTTGAGTTACACGACCAGAAATGGTCAACCTCAAGGAATATCCTATTGCTTCACCAATAAAATTCGGGAAGCAATGATTGCCGAAATTATTGCTATCAATGGTTATGCCGAGCATATCGCTAATTCAAATATGGAAGAACTTAATGCCGCATGGAAAAGTATCATGGGAGATGAAAAAAAGCACTACGGTATGTTTCTTACGTTGCTTCGCAAATATGACCCCGATCAATACGAGAAATATCAGGAAGACAAGGGTTTGAAATATGGGCCAAAGGGACCTATGCAGGTATATAAACCAGACTTAGACAAACAGATTATCCTCAATAATTTACGACAAGACATAAAGGGCGAACTGGAAGCCGTCATTCTCTATGAACAAGAATTCGGAGATATTCCTTGCGAAGATATCCGGCATGTATTTTATTCGGTAATAACCGAAGAAAAGGGCCATCTCGAACATTTGACCGAACTACTATTAAAATATGATACAGATAACTATGGTTCTCTTGACTAGGGTCTAATGTGTTCAACTAACCTTTATGTCTTGCAATTTTACAAACTGATCCACGGTATCGGCAGGAGTGCGCCTTGCCTCAGCGAAGCAGCCGTGGCTCCCCTCGCCACCGCCTTGCAAGATCAGGTAAATGTCGAGAACCCGCGTAATGCGCGGGTTCTGTGTTGTTTGTGGGGGCGGGGGAAGATCGGGAGGGGGACTATGAGTAGCGGATAAGTCCTCCGTTTACATGCAATACCTGACCGGTTACAAAAGCTGACTCATCAGCCGCCAGGTACACATAAGACGGAGCGATCTCGAAAGGCTGAACAGGGCGATGTCCCATAGGAGCATCTGTCCCGGCAACTGCCGCCTGTTTCGGGGGATAGGTGCTTACCGTCAGAGGAGTCCAAGCCGGTCCGGGTGCTACCGCATTGACGCGAATGCCCTGGTCGGCGAGCGACAGCGCCATTGTTCGGGTAAAGCTGACGATGGCGCCCTTGGATGCCGCGTAGTCTATGACTTTTGGTTCTCCTTCGTACGCAGTTCTGGACGTCGTGCTGATGATAGCACTGCCACATCGCAAGTGGGGCAGCGCGGCTTTCGTCAGGTAAAATAGCGGAAATACGTTCGTGCGGAAAGTATTTTCCAACTGTTCGTCAGAAACGTCCATAATGTTTTCGGTATAGGGTTGCACGGCCGCACAATTCACCAGAATGTCCAGTTGCCCGAAGGCATCCAGCGTACATTGGACAGTCCGGCAGGAGGTTGCGGGGTCACGCAGGTCCCCGGGCAAAAGCAGGCAGTGCGCCCCAAGACCTTCCACGTAATCCTTTGTCTCTTCGGCATCGCGGTGTTCATTAAGATAAACGATTGCCAGACTAGCACCTTCCTTAGCGTAGGCTACCGCTACCGCACGGCCGATTCCACTGTCACCGCCGGTGATAATGGCGACCCGGCCTTTGAGTTTCTCGCTTCCCCTATAGCCCGGATAATCGAAAATCGGCCGGGGATTCATCATCCACTCCAGCCCGGGCTGCCGATCCTGGTGCTGTGGTGGGAAAGCGACAGGCTGTATCTTGGCCTGTTTAATCAAATCCCAGAATGGATAAACCGGGTAGCTTGGCATGTTCTTTTTCCCACAACCGTCACTCATCGCGATTCCTCCTATTTACCACCTTTCCGTAACATGCAGGATTGTTCTTGGGGGTAGTAGGTATACCCAGGATATGTGACCACAGGCCACTTTACTTTCCGCAGTGAACAGAGCAGATCAGGTCCCACATTCAAGTTGCTGGAAATCAGTTGCGGGGGAGTGAGGGCCATCCACTGATTAAGCGAAACATCGGCAAACCGGTCGCTCTTGAATGTCTCCAAGAACCATACACATTCAGTTCCAGTATTCTGAATATAGTGCCCGAAAGCAAACGGGACATAGCCGACGTCACCGGCCCGATAATCAAAGGTGCGGGCCGAAGAGTTCGGTCCCATTACGGTCATACGTGCCTGGCCGGAAATATAATACTGCCACTCATCATTATTCGGATGCCAGTGCAGTTCTCTCATGCCCCCAGGGTATATCTCTACCAACGCCGCGGCAATAGTTGTTGAGACAGGGAAATTGGTGGAATCGACGATTCGCACCGTCCCGCCCGGAAATTTCAAAGGTGTCTGCGCCATCAGGCGATGTTTTAGACTTTGGGGAACGGTCCCGTTAGGGGACTGGACTGCCTGGCATTCCAGCGGAGGAGGAATTTCGCCTTGATACATATAGACCTGCCCTGCGGGGATATTGCTAAAGGCCCAGTCCGGTACGCCGAAATTTGCCGACAGCACATCTCGGGGAGTATGTGCAAACCAGTCGGATAAGGATAAGGTGCTCAAGTCGGAAAAACTTCCGTCGTCAAACAGCAGTAAAAACTCGCAGCCGCCCTCCAGGCCCTGGATGGTATGGGGTATACCCGGCGGAAAGAACCAGAGATCGCCTGGACCGATATCAGCTATGAAATTTCGTCCATGTTGGTCGACAGCCGTAACGCGTGCCCAGCCAAGTATCATATAAGCCCATTCCGACTGCCGGTGCCAATGGGCTTCACGCACTCCGCCGCCGGTTAGCCGCATATTAACGCCCGCAATGGTTTTAGCAATGGGGAGTTCCCTAACAGTGACCTCTCGGGACCATCCGCCGGGTTTGAGGATCATGTGGGCATCGGAAAAGGAAAATTTCATGTTAGGAAGCAGACCGGCATCTGTACGGGGTGGAACTAATAAATCGGGATTCTCCATATCCCGCATAATATCACGAGGACCAAGATCAGTCGCACCGGCACCATCCTCGCGGATGGGCTGAGGTACGGGACATTTCTCCAGAAGCATGGAGTAGTCACCCCTTTATAAAGTCTTGTGTTCTATGTTATGTTAAATTTACATAATACGTGATAGCCTGTAGAAGAAAGCAGCCAATGAGCCTTGTATTCAAGGCTTCATTGGCTGTTTTGGGAAATGCATATTTCCTAAAACGTAGAGAGAACGAGAGGGAATAGGGAGGGTATCCACATACGCTGGAACGATGCGGGATATACTAAGGGGAAAATTGGGATGTGGTAGTAATGCAAGTATTGTCTGCTACAAATCCGGCGGAAGGAAAACCAGGTTTGGTTTTGGCCAAATTGCAGCCGGAAAATATGGAAACGCCGCTAAACGTCTTGAATACCTGGGTTGTTCCCAACGAGTTATTTTACATCCGAAACCACTTTCCATATCCGAACATAGATTTATCAACTTGGTCATTGACTGTTGGTGGTCAGGTGAACCGCCAACTTACCCTAAACTACGAGCAGTTGAAAACGATGCCGCAGGTCTCTAAACATTTCACTTTTGAGTGCGCCGGTAATAAACGTTCTTTTGTAGAGCCCCCGGTTTCGGGGGAGCAATATGGGATCGGAGCTGTTGGCAACGCCAAGTGGACCGGAGTTCCTTTAAGTTATATTTTGGACCAGGCTGGTATAAACGCCGGGGTTAAGGAGCTTGTCTTTACTGGAGCCGACTCCGGTCAGCGACCGGACATGGCAGGGGATTTTAATTACCAGCGGAGCTTGCCGTTTACGAAAGAATTACTGTCCGAGTGTCTTCTAGCTTTACAAATGAATGATCAGCCCCTTCCCTTCAAACACGGCGCCCCTGTCCGGTTGGTCGTACCAGGATGGTATGCCATGGCGAATGTTAAATGGTTGACCGGTATCTCAGCATCCTTCGAACCTTTCAAAGGGCCGTTCCAGGCAGTTGACTACGTTTATCTCGAACGAGAAGATGCTTATCAAAATGCTTTGCCGGTTACAGAGATGAAAGTCAATTCGGTTATTACCTGGCCATCAAAGGGCGAAGTGCTAAAGTCAGGAGTCTACACGATCAAAGGGTTGGCCTGGACCGGGAAAGGGAGAATTGCGAAAGTAAGTGTGAGTACCGACGATGGAACAAATTGGGCCGATGCGATGCTGACAAGCCCTGAACATCTGCAGTATACATGGACCTTCTGGCAATATACATGGACGGTAAACTCATCCGGTCATTATTCAATTATGGTCAAAGCGCAAGACTCTAATGGGAATCAGCAACCACGAATTTCTCCCTGGAACGCAAAAGGCTACGGCAACAATATGATGCATCAAGTGCCTGTGACTATTCCAGGTACCCCCGTTCTTCACTAATGTAATAATTGGGCACTCCGCTTCGGAAGCGGAGTGCCCAATTAAGTAAGGAGATAATCCATGCCGCAAATTCCTGTAGACTTTGACGCTATTGCCCAAATAAAGGAATATTGTGCAGAGGTTAGGATGCTATACTGGCGATCCACCCTGTTCTCTCCTCAATGGTGGTTCAGTATAGCAATGGGCCTAAGCTCTATATTGTTATGGTTGAAACTTGTTAACCGCGCCAAATTAGTTGAGTTGGTATTGTACGGGCTGCTTTGGGCGGTAACGGCGACCTTTCTGGATGAAATTGGCCCGAATCTTGTATGGTGGGAATACCCATATACGATTCTACCGATAGGAAGTAAAAACCTAACCGCCAATCTTACTGCGGTCCCGGTTGTTTTTATGCTTATCTATCAATACTGCCCCTCGATAAAATCTTTTGCATGGGCAACCCTCGGAATCTCCCTTTTTCTCGCTTTCGCTTTCGAGCCGTTTCTTGTGTGGTTTGGCATTTACAAATTGTATCACTGGACATATTATTATTCTTTTCTGCTCTACGTCATGCTCTCATTCGCTTTCAGGTGGATAACGAAAAAGCTTATTGAAATCCAATCCAGATATAACGAATAGTCAAAACATAGCCGGCGAATAAAGCCGATGTTTTCTGCTGTTCCTTTGACCGCTGGATGCGTGTAGATGTATAGCGAGGGTGGAAAGGAAGTGAAGCGAATGAAGCATTGCATTACAAGGCTTCATTCGCTGCTGTCGGAGACAAGTCATTTCAATGATAATTAAGAAAAACAGAACCTTTGATGGCGACTTTAAGTCTGTGTAATAGTGCCTCCATTCAGTACTTGCCCTGATACATACCTGGAATCATCACTTGCCAAATATACATAGGCCGGAGCGACTTCAAATGGTTGTCCGGCTCGTTCCATAGGAGTATTTGCGCCGAAAGTTTTTATGTGTTCCGCTGGGTAGCTCGCAGGATTCAGCGGTGTCCAGATTGGCCCCGGCGCTACTGCGTTCACCCGGATGTGCTCTTGTTCCAGAGACAAAGACAGTGAGCGGGTGAGACTGACAATGGCCCCTTTTGTCGCCGAATAGTCGATCAGAGACTTTTCTCCCCGATAAGCCGTCACAGAAGTGGTGTTGATGATCGAGCCGGGTGGGCACATATGCGGCAGTGTGGCCTTTATCATATAAAAAAAGGAAATAATATTGGTCCTAAATGTAGCATCCAATTGTTCTGCGGAAATATCGAGGATCGATGTTTGCGGAAATTGAACGCCATGGTTATTCACCAGGATGTCCAGACGCCCATAACACTTCATGGTCTCTTCCACCACGTGATAACACTGGCTTTCGTTGCGCAGATCGCCCGGTATAAGAATACAGTGCTTTCCTATTTCGTTGATTCGCTCTTTTGTTTCTTCGGCGTCGCGATGCTCGTCCAGATATGCGATCGCGATATTGGCTCCTTCTTTGGCAAAAGCATAGGCAACTGCCCGCCCAATTCCGCTGTCGCCGCCGGTGATAATCGCTACCTTATCCCGGAGTTTGCAGCTTCCTAGGGATTGTGGGTTTTCTGATATGGGACGGGGCTTCAGGAGGTACTCAAACCCCGGTTGACGGTTTAGATGCTGGGGCGGGAAGGTGATCGGAACTTCTTCGCACTTCTCCTCGCTCCCGAAGTAGGGAAACTTGGGATACATAGTATCACTCCCGTAATATATTCTTATATAGCATATTCACCCCTATGCCAGGAGTAACTTATTATGTTGCCTTTTGTTCGTGGAGTAATCTCTCCTTGCCCAAAGATGGTTGCAGCGAAACTGAGCAAAATCGGGTGCTTTCTTTTCACCCTTTTTCACCACTCCATGCAAGACGAGTCCCGATCGATCAGCGAGAACAGTCGGTGGGGAATTGCACGGCGTTTTCAGCAGTGGTTGGTCTAACTTAAAATCTGGCACAAGGTTTCGGGGCGGGTCAGAACAATGGCGACGGTCAGAATGAGGGAATACTAAATACCATATATAGTTCAAAAAGCTCAGACCGCGGTTCAAGAATTCGGCGATATAGTGCAGTCTGCCTATTGCGAAGGGATACCCAATTGAAGGTAGCTGATGATGCCCTTGAAAATGCCTTCGGCTATTGCATTTTGATAGGTGTTATCCACAAGGTACAACGCTTCCTCGGGATTGGATAGATATCCCATTTCGATTAACGCTGCAGGCATCTCATTATGGACGAGTACATAAAAATCGGCTGGGCTAACGCCGGTATCGACCGCGCAGGTTTCCTCCACTACAGCAGCCTGTATGGCACAGGCAAGCTCGTAAGAACGTCTTTCCGGGAAATAGCTGGCGATACCCTGCAGATTGATGTTCGGAACATCTTCGACATGCAGGCTTACGAAAACATCGGCGCCGGCTTTCTCGGCGACGTCCACCCTGGCTTGGAGGTCGTCGTCGAGAGTCGAGCCGACCGGCGTCAAGCTGACGTCGCTTGTCCGCGTCATCACAACTTTGGCGCCGCATCGGGTCAGCTTTTTGCAGAGCTTGAGGCCGACCGCGAGATTGATGTCGGACTCCTGGAATCCGTAGTTTACGCCTCCTGAATCAGGGCCTCCGTGACCCGGGTCGAGGACAACGATTTTACCGGCCAGTAGTTTCTCCACTCCGGCGGAGCGGCAGTAGCATTCGCAGGCTTCTTTATGATCACAGGCATCACAGTGCCACATCGTCAGCCCTCCAGTATGCGCCTTGCTACATCTTATGTAAAGAGGTGCAAGGAAGTTCTGGTTGCACCGTGGGTCGGAATCTTTTATTTTACGTAAATGTCAGTCTTGAGGAAACGCGCCCAAACAGTCAATTACATCGACAAATAGTCTGTCTAATTTTTCAGCTTGGGTAAAAGACAGGCTACGAGATGAGATGCTCCAAAAATCAGCTATAGATAATCGGGAAAAGGGAGTCGGTTTTGCCCACAGCCCTAAAAGATAAAATAGGTTTGGAAGGTAACGCGAGAGAGAGGGAGCCTGCTGGCTCCCTATTTTCTGATCAAAAAGAAAACGACCACTTTTCAGTGGTCAAGCCGGGAAAGTATTAATATAGTATATTCAGTTTTGAAAGGAAAAGCCACATCTAAGATGGGATTGGGCGGGGGCTTTCTCCAGGGGACAGGAGAAGATACCAATCCCCTAGAGGATCGATGGGCCAACTACTCGGCGACGAGAATGCCAACCTATCTAGGGATATCGTTTCCGCTAGTGATTTATATATGCGTCAAACCCTAAAAGACAGCGATGATAGTCGAGTCAGGGGGCAAGATATATTTCCACAAGACATAACATGTTTGTATCATACTGCATATTGTGTAGTAAGAAGGGAGGGTTTAGCAGATGAAAATGGGCTATGGACCGTGCAAATCTATGTGCCATACAAAATGTATCGGTGAAATGAAGTTTAAAATCTATGAAGAGTGCTGCCGTATCGTTGTGGCGGTCTGTCCTCAGTGCGGCCATGAATATGAATACCATAAACACTACTGTTGCCCGCGTTGCCAGAGGCCACACGACATAATGTTCGATCCGCCTGAAATGTTTGAAGAGGAAATGTAAAGACTAAATCCCAATGCCTATGCAGATATAAATTGTTGATACACGACGCGAGAATATCCGGGACTGGTAGTCTCGATCTTCTCATTCCCAGAACGGGAAGCATTAAAGCCAAAAGCCCGGCCATGTCAGCCGGGCGAGGTAGGGGGGAGCGAGGAGTTGCTACGCCGCGAGCTTCCCCCTTTACCTCTCCTGGAATATGTTAAGTTTAGGAGGTGATAACACTGGTTATCAATTTTGATGAAAACATGTTCAGAAATATCGTGTGGAAAGAAGCTAGAAATTTCGGATTATCAAAAAGCCAAGCTCAAGCTGTTATTGACAAAGCTTTATCAGCAATTTATGCTTCGAGTAGGCCAGCACGATATTAACAACTCGTTTCGGATGTGGTTTACGCTATGGAGCAAGGAAAAAGACAGAAAAGGTACCGGCGAGGCGGCATGAAGCAGATATACCAACTGCTGAAGCTGAGAAGGATAGTGAAGCTGGCGGCCTAAATGCTGAAGGAAGAAGAACATCGAAAAGCCGTATGCGGGAAAACCGCACGTACGGTTTGGTGAGGGCGGGTGAAGTTTCACCCGCCTACTCTGTTGCCTTAAAGCCTTGTGCAACAAGACTTTAAGGTAATGGATTATGTTCCCCTAGCATGGTTAGAAAACGTTGGATTCCATGTGTTTTCTTTTCAGCCTTTAACACTCCTACATGCACATTGAGTCGGTAGTAAGGCTGCAAGAAAACACGACTGACGAAGTCAGTCGTGGTATGGGTTTGTGGGCTGTTGT
>Ga0316228_1001990_pt1 | contig 19010 bp, 17 predicted proteins | sample TBH18021metaG_FD_206005 | JGI IMG/M metagenome (GOLD analysis project Ga0316228, IMG submission 206005) | Freshwater microbial communities from Trout Bog Lake, Wisconsin, USA - TBH18021 | ecosystem: Environmental > Aquatic > Freshwater > Lake > Hypolimnion/Profundal zone | place: USA: Wisconsin... | reverse complement strand
AGCAAACGCTAAAGAAAGAAAACTTTTCCAGGTCCTAAAAGAAAAGCACATTTGTCAAAAGGCTTAATAATTAACCTATGGAGGCAATTATTAAGCCTTTTTTGCAGATATTTTTTCCAATAGTTCTCACTCCGCTTTTTCCCTTGCCTAACGTTTAAGCGCATCGCGAACACTTTAGGCAATATTACATGTAATATTGATCAACCGCAGAAAAAAAGGTAGAGCTGCCCAATTAGGTTATAAAACCGCAAGTTATTACTTATCCGATAATACTCACTTATGAAAAGCTCCCCGCTGTCTATTTAACAGCAGGGAGCTTACACTTATGCATGGCATTCAAGTCAATATTTGCGGGCTTTACCGCGGTTTGGACAGTGGTTCAAACGATTGAGGGGAGACCCGGTGAATCCGCATTTGTCTGTAGTCGTTTAAGATTAACGGCGAAATCGGGTTTGAATAATAGAAACCAGGCTCTTACCGGTACTGAGACTTCACTCAGATTTTTGCCACCGATTTCCAGTGTTTTATGCACATAATTCTCCGATAGTTCAAATTTCGTTTTTCCCCTTGCCTAACGAACGAGAATCGCCTTGTTTGACGACCACCTTGCCGCCTTTGATCACCGTATTCACCAGATTAGTGCCGAAACGATAAGTCAGATACTGATAATTGGGGGCGTCGAACAACACAATGTCGGCCTGCTTACCCTCTTCCAGGCTGCCGATGCTCTCTGCCCGGCCTACGGCGTGGGCGGCGTTGATCGTTACCGCGTTGATGACCTCGGCCGGGGTCATGCGCAGATACAAGCACGCAATTATCATGACTAGCCCGAGATTATTGTTAGGGCAACTCCCAGGGTTAAAATCGCTGCCAAGCGCTACCGGGACACCGGCTTCAATCATGTTGCGAGCGGGCGCGTAATGGTCTTCTCGTAGAAAAAAGGTCGTGGCCGGTAGCAGCACGGCTATCACTCCGGCGGCTGCCATCTTACGGATGCCAACCGCTGAGATCATGAGCAAATGGTCAGCCGAGACGGCTCCGAGTTCGGCCGCCAGTTCGGCTCCGCCTAGGCACTCGATTTCTTCAGCATGAATCTTACTTTTCAGTCCGGCCTTTTGGGCCGCAGTAAGAATGCGCCGGGACTGTTCAACGCTGAACACGCCTTGTTCGCAGAACACGTCACAATATTGCGCCAGCCGCTCTGTGGCCACGGCAGGAATCATTTCATCGACCAGTAGTCTAACAAACTCATCCGGTCTGGCTTTATATTCATCAGGGAAAGCATGCGCACCCAAGAAGGTGGGCACAAGGTCGAGCGGCTGCCGGTTGTCTATATCCCTGATGGCTTCCAGCTGTTTGAGTTCATCGGCCGTCGTCAGGCCATAACCACTCTTGACCTCGACAGTGGTCGTTCCCTGTGACAGCATTTGTCCGGCATATTGCATACCTATGCGCACCAGTTCCTCTCGCGATGCGTCCCGGGTCGCGCGCACGGTGCTCAGGATGCCGCCGCCTTGAGCGAGAATATCCAGGTATGGAACCCCTTGCAGCTTTAGGTCAAGCTCGTTCTCCCTCGAACCGCCGAAGACCAGATGAGTGTGAGCGTCCACCAGGCCCGGCAGGACGATCTGCCCGGTAGCATCAACTACCTTGGTACGAGGAGTGATGGTTACCCTTGATTCAATCTCTTCTTTTGCTCCCACGGCGATAATCCGTCCGTCGGAGACAGCCACGGCGCCGTTGTGAATCACGTCCACTCGTCCTAAGTCACCGCCACGCAGGGGACGGTTCGATCCCCCCCGCGATGTAACTATCTGGCGGGCGTTTATGATCAGCAGTTCTGCTTTCACGTTGTTCACCCAAATCCTGTTTACTCCCGCCCATTCCGATCGTCTTGTCTTATCGGTCTTGAACCGGTTTATCATCATTTCATTTTTTCACTCACAGCACTACGTTCAGGCTAATCTAGAAAAGACCGGTGATAACCCCATGCTCATCGATGTCAATTTTCTCCGCAGACGGAACCTTCGGCAGACCGGGCATAACCATGACATCTCCGGTCAGGGTGACGATGAAGCCTGCGCCGTTCGAGAGGCGGACTTCCCTGACCGTGACTTCGAAATCCTTTGGCCGGCCGAGCAGGGCCGGATTATCCGACAGGGAATACTGGGTTTTGGCCATACAGATCGGAAGTTTATCTAAGCCGAGCTTTTCAATCTCGGCGATCTGTGTTTGCGCGCTCTTGGTGAAGACGACGCCCCGCCCGCCGTAAATCTCTTTGACGATCGCTGTGACCTTGTCCCGGATCGATAGATTCAAGTCGTACAACATCGTGAAGCTGGCCTCGTCTTTTTCGCTTTCATCCACCACTTTTCGAGCCAGTTCTTCGCCCCCCACCCCGCCTTTGGCCCAAACTTCGCACAACGAGACTGGCACATTTAAGGCAGCACATCTTCCCTGAATCAGGGCAATTTCCGCCTGAGTATCGGTCAGAAAGCGGTTGATGGCCACAATGACAGGAACACCGAACTTGCGGATGTTTTCAACCTGTTTTTCAAGATTGGCAAAACCTTCATGCAGCGCGGTTATGTTTTCCTTTCCCAACTCGGTCTTGGCCACACCACCATGGTTTTTGAGAGCCCTCACAGTTGCGACGATAACCACGCAGTCAGGGCTGAATCCACCGTAATGGCACTTAATGTCAAAGAATTTTTCTGCACCAAGATCTGCGCCGAAACCAGCTTCCGTCACCAGGTAATCGCCCAGCTTGAGACCGAGTTTAGTGGCTATAATGCTGTTGCAGCCGTGGGCGATATTGGCAAAAGGACCACCGTGGATGAATGCCGGCGTATTTTCTAGTGTCTGGACCAGATTGGGCTTTATGGCCTCTTTGAGCAGGAGGGTCATCGCGCCCTGCACCTTCAGGTCGCGGGCGAAAACCGGCGCTCCCTCCAGATTGTAAGCAATGAGGATGCGGCTAATACGGTCTTTGAGATCCATGAGGCCGCTCGACAAGCAGAGGATCGCCATGATTTCCGAAGCCACCGTGATCATGAAGGCTTCCTCACGAACAAAGCCGTTAGCCTTGCCGCCCATCCCGATGACGATATGGCGCAACGACCGATCGTTCATGTCCATGACCCGTTTGAAGATGATGCGTCGCGGGTCGATTTTGAGGACATTGCCTTGATGAATGTGATTGTCGATCGCCGCCGACAGCAGGTTGTTGGCGGTAGTGATGGCGTGCATATCGCCGGTGAAGTGGAGGTTGATATCCTCCATCGGCACAACCTGGGAATATCCACCGCCAGCGGCGCCGCCCTTGACACCGAATACCGGTCCCAGGGAAGGTTCCCGCAAAGCGATGCAGGCCTTTTTGCCGATGCGGTTCAACGCCTGCCCCAGTCCCACCGTTACGGTAGATTTTCCTTCACCGGCCGGCGTGGGGGTAATGGCTGTAACCAGGACCAGTTTGCCGTCAGGCCGGTCCTTCAGACGGTCGAGGACGGCAAGGTCAACTTTAGCCTTGTATTTGCCGTAACATTCGATGTCGTCCTCACTCAGACCTAGGCCGCGGGCGATCTCGCCGATTGGCTTCATTGTTGCTTCTTGCGCGATTTTGATGTCTGTTTTCATTCAGTTACCTCGTCCCTGTATAGATTATTCAGCCTATGATTTCGGCCGCCATTTTCTTTAGGTTCGCCAGTATCCGGTCGGCTTCGTCTGCCAGGGCTTGGCTACGGTCCCGCATGGTTGCCGTGTATGCGTCATCTTTGACGGCACTGATGTTTATTCTGACATTGTAAAGCGCCCCGTGGAGCGCGGCGTAGGCCATCAGTCCGGCGACGGCGGCGTCGCTTGCGGCGTTCCTGTTGCCGATCTCCAGCATGATAACCGCCTGATTCATGACCTCAAGGCACATCGCGGCGGCCCGGAAGGGCTCCTCGGCGGCCGCTTTCAGCGTCTCCTGTATGCTGGCCGACCGGACCTGTTTTTCCGCATCGCTGGCTTTGGGCATTTTGTAGGCTGCCATTACCTTGTTGAACACTACGGTATCACGGTCCACCATCTGTTTTAGTTCTTCCTGCAGTCGTGACGCCTCAGCTTTGGTTGCGGCGAGCCGGGTCAGGTCTGAGTCATCCTTACCTGTGGTCAGTTCACACACCATTAGAGTAAGCGCCGCCCCCAACGCCCCCACCAGGGCCGATACGCTGCCGCCGCCGGGAGCGGGTGAACTGGATGCGGTCTCGGTCAGAAATTCATTCATGGTCATGTTGATTAGCATTGTCGTTGCCTCCTATTCTCCCACGCGCTTTTCCAGTATCTGATTGCTGTCAAAGTTTTCGAGCTGCAGATAATAGTCGGCGCAGTCAATAAGCGCCTGCATCGGCAGCAGGCCGACGATTTCGGCCCCCACCACCGGAACGCCATACCGCCTGGCCTCCATCTTGACCATTTCGTGAGCGCGATAGATAGCGGTTTTTCCGTAGTTGGTGAGATTCATCGACACCTGGACAATATTTCGCTCTTCCAGTTTGACGCCCATCGCCTTGACAAACCGCAGGCCACCGCCGATGTACCGCACGGTTTTGGCGATTTTGTCCGCAACTTCAATGTCACTGGTGCCTAAGTTTACGTTGTAGGCAACCAGCGGCACCCTGGCGCCGACGGCGGTTGCTCCCGCTTTCGCGTTCATCTTCGCCGGCCCGTAGTCAGGCTGCCAGTCAGGTTCGTTGATTTTGGCAAAGAAACCCTCGTACTGGCCTTTGCGGACATCAGCCAGGTTTTTCCGCTCCGGCCGGTTAGCGGCGTCTTCGTATAAATAGACCGGGACATTCAGTTCTTCACCGATACGCTTACCTACCGCCTGGGCGAGAGCAACACATTCCTCCATTGTCATATCGCTGACCGGAATAAACGGAATGACGTCGGTGGCTCCCATCCGGGGATGACCGCCGTGGTGATTGGTCATGTCAATCAATTCACTGGCTTTCTTGGCCAAACGCCAGGCTGCTTCCTGCACACCCTCAGGATCGCCGACCATGGTGACCACTGTACGATTATGGTCGGTGTCAAAGGAGTAGTCGAGCAGCTTGACGCCCGCAGTTTTACGGACCTGATCGACGATTGCTTCGATAATTTCCTTATCCCGACCCTCAGAAAAATTCGGTACGCATTCCACAATTTTTGCCATGTTTCTTCCTCCACAATTCGCTGATTATTTTTTGACAAAGGCCCTGGCCACCATTTCCTCCACCATTTCCGCCTGCGGAATATATGGCAGGGTGATATGAGCCGTGCCTTGATTTTCTTTGTTGAAATCCTGGCTGGTAGCGACGGCGTTTTCGTTCCGGGCCCAAGCCCGCCGAGCCACTCCGCCCATCACGTCCCAGGTCATGGCTGACTTGATAATCTCGTCCACCCGCGCGCTGCCGTCTAGCACCAGGCCAAAGCCGCCGTTGACGGCCTTGGAGGTTCCGACGCCGCCGCCGTTGTGCAGCGCCACCAGGCTCATGCCCCGGGCGGCGTTTCCGGCAAAACACTGGATCGCCATCTCGGCCATCATATTGCTGCCGTCCTTGATGTTGGCGGTTTCGCGAAACGGCGAATCGGTCCCGCTTACATCATGATGGTCCCGCCCCAGCATGACCGGACCAATCTCGCCATTGCGCACCATCGCGTTGAAGGTAAGGGCAATATCCCGGCGGCCTTTGACATCCTGATACAGTATCCGGGCCTGTGTGCCAACAACAAGATTGTTTTTCGCCGCATCGCGTATCCAGACGAAGTTATCCCTGTCCTGGGGCCGGCGGCTGGGGTCAATGACAGCCATCGCCGCCTGGTCGGTCTTGGCCAAATCTTCCGGTTTGCCGCTCAGCACCACCCAGCGGAACGGGCCGTAGCCGTAATCGAAAAGTTCCGGTCCCATGATGTCTTCCACGTAAGACGGGAAGATAAAGCCGTCTTTTTCGTCCACGCCGTTTTTCGATATCTCCTGCACGCCGGCATCAAAGATGGCTTTCAGGAAACTGTTGCCATAATCAAAGAAGTAGGTGCCTTGCGCCACCAAGGCTTTGATCAATTCAAAGTGTTTGCGCAATGAATCATCCACAAGCTGTTTGAACTTGTCCCGGTCGGTTTTAAGAAGGGTGGTCCGCTGCTCAAAGGTCAGTCCCTGCGGGCAGTATCCGCCGTCATAGACGGCGTGACAAGAGGTCTGGTCGGACAAAAGCTCGATCGGAAGCTTGTTGGCAACCGCATAGGCTAAAAGATCGATGATATTGCCGTGGTAGGCGATCGAAACAGGTATTTGCGCGGCAATATGTTTATCGGCGATGGCGAAGACCTCCGGCAAATTATCGGATACTGCGCCAACCCAGCCTTGGTTATGCCGGGTTGCGATACGCGAATAATCTACCTCGGCGATGATCCCAACCCCACCGGCGATTTCCACTGCCTTCGGCTGGGCGCCGCTCATGCCGCCCAGACCGGATGAGACAAAAAGGTGACCGCGCAGGTCGGCGTCGGCATGAAGTCCCAGTTGCTTACGTGCGGCGTTCAAAATCGTGTTAAAGGTCCCGTGCACAATGCCCTGCGGCCCGATGTACATCCAGCCCCCGGCAGTCATCTGGCCGTAATTGGCCACCCCGAGCTGGGCCGCAAGATGGAAATCGCTGGGATTATCGAACATGCCGACCATCAGCCCGTTGGTAATGACGACACGGGGAGCGTCAGGCCGGGAGGCAAACAGCCCCAACGGATGACCTGATTCAATTACCAGCGTCTGATTCTGGGTAAGGCTTTCCAAATACTTTTTGATCAGCCGGTACTGCATCCAGTTCTGAAAGACCTGTCCGGTTTCACCATATGTCACCAATTCATAAGGATAGAGTGCCACCTCGAAGTCGAGATTATTGTCGATCATCACCTGGAAGGCCTTGCCTTCCAGGCATTCGCCTTTGTATTCGTCAACAGGCTTACCCTTGAGCGACCCGGCCGGCCGGAACCTGTAGCCATAGATACGGCCCCTGGTCATCAGCTCAGCCAGAAACTCCGGTGCCAATTGTTCATGCCACTCAGGCGGCACATAACGCAGGGCGTTTTTCAGCGCCAGCTCGGTCTGGGATCTGGTCAAAGAAAACCCCCGGTCCGGCGCCCGCCGGATGCCGGGGGTAAATTCCGCTATCTGCGGCAATTCACCGTCCAGTCGAAAGATCATTGCCTCCGCAGTATCAAGATTCATACCCTTTCCTCCTTCATCATTGCGGGAGTTTCCGGGCCAAAGGCATGGCTCCGGCAGCGCTCCACTGCTGCACAAAAAGATATTTTATTGCTTATTACCCAGCGAATTTAACTTTTGTATCTTGCCGATTACAATCGTGCTTGCCCCGGCTCCTACGACAAGGGCAATAATTCCTGTCGATATCAGCGCGATTTGAAAACTGCCTGTTGCCTGATAGATAAAACCGGTCACAATTGGGGCGAGCGCTCCGCCAATATTGCCGCCAAAGTTTTGCAACCCGGCGATCGAAGATACGACATGACGCGGAGCGATATCGATCGGCAAGGCGTTGATGTTCGGTGAAACGAACCCCAAAGACCCCATCGAAAGGATCAGAAAGGTGACAGCTACCCAGGTTAATTCCACATACGCCGCGGCGATGATAAAAACGGTGGAGAAGAAGAAGCCGCCCACAATGAACGTTTTACGCACCAGGGAAAGATCTCCGCCCCTGCGAATCCACCAATCTGACAACCAGCCGGCAAAGATTCCCGAGAAGACGGCTACCAAAAAAGGCAGCATCGAAACAAATCCGGTTTTTAAAATACTCATATTCCGCTCCAGTACCAAATACCCGGGCATCCAGGTTATAAAGACAAAATAGATATAAAGATATCCGGCCTGCCCTAATATGACACCCCAAACCGAACGGTTGGCAAGCAGCGTCAGCCAGGAAAACCCCGCCGGTCTGACATCGTCCTGCTCAATTTCCGGCGGTACATTGCCCTTATTAGCCCGATAAACAGGCAGCCATAATACAAGCCAAGCCGCACTGATCAGTCCTGTTATCACAAACACGGCTTTCCAGTCGTACGCCGCCAATATCGCGGCAGCCAGCGGCGCCCCGATTGTCAGGCCAACCTTCGTGCCGGAAAAGTAGATGCCAATAACCTTGCCCCGATCCTCTTTGCAGAAAATATCGGCAATGATTCTCGACGCCGAAGGAATAACCGCCGCCTCACCAATCCCGACGAATGCCCTGGTAGCAGCCAAAAAGGGAATGCTGGGAGAGAGACTTGCCGCGAACGTTGCCGCGGACCATAGAGCTACGCCAGCCGGAAAAACCTTCTTGGGCCGGAGAGCATCAGTAATTGGACCGACAACCAGCATGGACAGCGCAATTCCAATGTTAAACACGGCTAATAAAAATCCGGCGCTCGATGGGCTTATCCCATGATCCCTTATTAATACCGGCATAACAACCGAAAGGTTCATCCGGTCCATATAAGCAAAGACCATGGCCAACCAAAGCATGCCAACAATATATTTGTGATACGGCGTCCATCGCTTCTCCGTTACCGGTAATTCTTTGGTTGCCGGCATAGTATTGTCACTCACACCTTCTGCCTCCCTTGTTAACCTTCTTTTGGCTATCCTGTAAATGAACATCAGCTAGTCCCAAATGTAAAGATGATCCTCAGTGCTCTAACGGTAGCGGAGCTTTGTACCTAGATCCAGTTTCTTGGCCTTTTCAAAAATCAGATTCCCCAGAGCAATGTCATTCAACGATAAGCCGCGGTGCCAAAACAGGATTCGTTCCTGGTCGCTTTCCCGGCCGGTCTTCTTGCCGGCAACGATCTCGCCCAATTCGCCGTGAATCGTCTCTTCGGACAGCCTGCCGCTATCCACATGGCGACGCAGACTGCCAAACAAGCCTCCCTTGCATTGGCCCCAGTCGTCAACAACCATCTTATCCATGACGTCGGTCAAGGATAATTCCACCGCGCTGATTGTCCCGTAGGGAACAACGAACGTTCCAGGTGTAATCCATTCGGTCTTCAGCAATACCTCGGGTTCGATAAGTCTTGTTGCTTCTACCATTATATCGGCGCCCTTCAAGCACTCCTCACTTGTCGAGACTGCTTTGACCGGCTTGCCCAAATGTTTACTGAGGCGTGCCGCAAAATCACTCATTGACTCAGGCCGTCTGCTGTTTACCCGTATTTCTTCAAAATCAAAGATTTGATCCAGCAAAACTACATTCCACCATGCCGTGCCGCGCGATCCCAAATGCCCCAGGACTTTGCTGTTTTTCCGCGCCAAATGTTTAGCACCGATGGCTGTTAGTGCACCTGTCCGCATATTCGTAATTTCAGTGGCGTCAACAATCGCCAGCGGCGCGCCGGTCCGGGGATCGTAAAGATTAATTAACGCCAATTCCGACGGCAGGCCCAATTTATAGTTATATACATAGTCACCGACAACCTTTACACCAGCAACATTCAAAGGCTCTATATACCCTCTCAGCACATTGAAATGCCCATGAAACTCGGGGTTGGGGATCAAATGCACCCGCGGTTCAATGACAACCTGCCTGTTGCCCTGAGCCAGCAGGCTGCCTTCGACCGCATCCAAGATTTCCTGATTTGTCAGTTGCATTTTCTCAATATCCGGACCGTTGATAAACATAATATCCATTACATACACCCCACTTTTTTACTATTCTGATGAACTGCCGAACTACTCGGGTCGGTACACGCCTACACTGCGCATGCTCCTCTTGCCAGTCCCTTCCCGCAGCCTTCTTGCGGCTAAGGCCGGCATAGGACACCACCACGCAACATACATCTCTCCTTGTCCATTATAATAACTGGGGGTATGAATGAACATGTCGTAACTGACAAAGAAAAAAGTAAACCGTTGGGCTTTTAGCACAATGGCGTACCGCTGATCCATACAATAAAAATGAGCGGCCTCTGATGAAGAGCCACCCACTGTCGTATGCTTTATCCCTGTCACTATTTACTTAGCCGCCATATTTTTATCAGCAATAAATATTGGAGCTTGTTTGTCGGAATGGTAAATTTCCCTTCTGTCAGTTCATTGAGTTTCTCCAGCCGATACCTCAAGGTGTTCCTATGAATATATAATTTGGCTGTTGTTGCATTGACATCACCATTGGTATCCAGATATACCTCTAGGCTTTTTAACAGGTCGGTTCCTTTTGTCCGGTCGTAGTCGATAATCTTCCCAATCCAGGAAGAAAACAGCATCCCAATATTGGGATTGTCCCTCAGGGAAGGCAACAGCAGGAAAATTCCCAAATCATTATGACTTATCACCCGGTCTTTCCCGAAAGCAATCCGTCCGATGGTGACCGCATCGATGGCTTCCCAATAGCTTAACCGCAACTCCAGCAAGTTTTTGCATACGCGTCCCAGCCCAATTGTGGTTGTGATACCCGCTATTTTTTCCGATAGTGCAACATGGACCTTCTGTGCCATAAGCTGAAGTGCTTTTTCATTATCAGCGTCATTCTTGTTCTGCAGCGGAATAAGAACAATCAGTTTATCGCTCCGCGGGATGAGAATGGATTTTGAATCGACAATAAGTGTTGCTACCAAAACTATTTGTTCACGTATTGCGGCTATGAATTGTTCTGGCTTGTCCAGGGCGAGATTCACAAAATTATCGATATCAATGATGACGAGCCCCATGGTTTGGTTGAGGTCGATATTCAGGCTGGCTGAGATCAGCTTGTCGTCGGCATTCACTTCACCTGTCAGCAGATCGTAGATAAAATCGATGCGCTTTCTTGTATTAGTATCAAAAAGCTGCTTTTGCTTATATAATTCCAGCGACAATAAACTTACGATAAAATCCAGCATCACCTGATCTATATGAAGTTGCTGATGCTTGCCGGAGATGAAGTGAATATTGGCATTCACTTCATTATTATATATTATGGGGGCCGTATATAAAGTCAGAGCATCTGATGAATCTGCATCCCCGGCTTTGGCCAGAATCATACCTTTGGGATCTTGAACTACGACGGCATGGCTATTATGGGCAATGAGTTCAACCAAGGCCTGCAGACCCCGGCTTTCCAGCACGCATTGAGTCAATTCGCGCTGAAAACGGATCGCGTCAGAAAAATTAGAGAGTGTTAAGTCCATAACCCGGATGCTCCTCAGTCCTTTTTAAGACGAAGATGTGTTACCATTTATATCACCAAAAGTAGCGGTAATCCATGTCTTTGTCTTATCTCTTGTATTGCGGACGCGTGCGAGTAACTGTTCCTGTTTTCTTTCCGGGGCATCAGGCTGGCAATCATCAAAGTTCACCTGCAAATACGTTTTGCAATTCGGCAAGAATTTATAAATGTTTTGTGAAACGGTATCAGTGCTGACAACATAATCAAACTGCATATCACGGAATTCATCGATATTTTTGGATCGATGGGTAAATAAATCGATCCCCATTTCACTCATCGCTTTTATCACGTTGGCGCTTACCCTACCTGGGGTCACCCCAGCACTGTAAGCCTCATATTTCTCACCATACAAGGCTCGCAACAATCCTTCAAGCATTTGTGAACAGCCTGAATTATCGGTGTCAACGAATAAAACCTTTTGTTTTCTCATGATATTTTTCACCACGTGCGAATTAAAAATGCTTATATTGTCCGTTCAAGAAAAAACGTTCACACTATTATCTGATGGACAGCGCCGGCTATTTATGGCTCCAAATAAAAATCCGCTTTTTTTCCAGTTCGATAATCGGTTTCCTGCTGGAAGGGCGCGCTACTTCCGTGGTGTCTTTCCCTAATGGCATGCCCAACATAAACCACCCATTAACCTTCTCTTCAGTGCTGTTTTCGACATTAAGAAATGAAGTCCTTTAAAGTCGCGATCAGGAGACCCTATTGTCTCCTTGAGTACGTATGGTTGGTCAGTTGCAGTGCCAACACTAAATGTATTGGAGCGTCCGATAAATAGCCATTATGAAAAGATCCCTGCTGTCTATCTAACAGCAGGGATCTTAAACTTATGCAATTCGGCGTTAAATTCAATAAAAAGAATGAGGACAGACCTTGTGAATCCTCACAACTCGTTCAAGATCAACTGCGTTTCTGTATCAGGTAGAAACGCCGAATTGGGAGAATAACTAAACCCATCTAATCACATTTGTAAAAGATGCAATAAACGTACAAGTTCGCGTTTACATCCCTCTGCATTTTCTTTCAATCCTAAATATATTAGAAAGATTTATTGCATCAGTATGTGCGGCAATGTCACTAAACTTCAGATAAACATAATCTAAACTAGACAATATGCCCGAGCTATAACAATCTGCAAGTATTACCTGCATTTCAGCCCTATGATTATTCCATTTCTCACATCTAAATTCGTTTCCACAAGAACCGTAATTGAATTGAACCCGGGTTGGACATTCCAATGTATCAAAAAAGTTCCAACCACTTAGTCTGAACCCCTAGATTAGGACACCAAGAAAAAAGCACCTCTTATGTCGTATGGGAAAACTATACAACATGAGAGGTGTATTTTTTGTGGCAACCAAGGTACATTACCCACCTGAGGTAAAATGGAAAGCGGTTAACATGAAGCTGGCCGGGCATAGTACACGTGAGGTCATTGTCAACGCCGATTTGATTTTGCATGAAAGTGGCGTTTAAATCTTGCATGTTTGTGGCGATAGATCACTGTTGCTTCTGCTCGAACAGCGTGTTGATGACATGCTGTTTTTGCTTCATGTACTCTTTGCGCTCTTTAAGCCTGTAGCTGTCGCCTTTGATGTTGATGACAGTGCAGTGATGCAGCACCCTGTCAAGGATGGCGGAAGCAGTCGTAACCTCCGCGAAGATTTCATTCCACTGGGAAAAGGCCTTGTTTGAAGTAAAGATGGTCGAAGCCTTCTCATAGCGCCTGGCGATGAGCTGGAAGAAAAGGTTTGCCCCCTGAATATCTATGGGCAAATAGCCGATCTCGTCGATGATGAGCAGCCTGTATCTGCTTAAAATCTTCAGCCTGTCTTGCAACCGGTTTTCAAAGTGGGCTTTCTTGAGCTGCTCAATGAGAGTGTGGCAGTTGATGTAGTAGGTGGAATAGCGGCCCCTGGCGGCCTCCAGCCCCAGAGCGGTAGCCAGGTGAGTCTTGCCGACGCCGGGAGGGCCGAGAAACACGATATTTTCCGCATTCTCCACGAAACGCATGGTAGCCAGTTCCTCGATCTGGCGCTTGTCTATAGAGGGCTGGAAAGTGAAGTCGAAGTCGTCCAGCGTCTTTTTTATGGGGAAGCCCGATAGCTGAATCTGCTGTTCGTAAGCGCGCCGGCGCTTGTTTTTGGCTTCCTCCGCAAAGATATGGTCCAGCACGGCCACGACGTTCAAATCGTCCTTGATGGCCCGCTCCAGATAGTTGTCGAGAATCTCCAGCGTATGGCGCATTTTAAGGCTTTCCAGGTTCTCTTTGAGGCGTTCGTAGACTAATTCGGTCATTCCCCGATTACCTCATCATAGGTATTGAGGTTAGGTGATTTGATCGGGAAATCAATAACTTTCCTCGCTACCCGTGCCATCAGCATGTCGTGGTTCACCCGGTCGAAGAATTTCTCCAGGTCCGTATCCACAACAAACCGACGCCCCTCTCGGATATGCTTCTGGGCCTATCCTACGGCATCGTGGGCGCTTCTTCCCGGTCGAAAGCCGAAGCTGTACGGTGAGAAATTCGGGTCAAAGATGGGAGTCATTACTTGCAGAAGGGCTTGCTGGAGGAACCGGTCCTGTACGGTCGGGATACCTAGCGGCCTCATGCCGCCTCCGGGTTTGGGAATTTCCACCCGTCTGACTGGCTTAGGCCGATAGGCTCCCGTCAGGAGCTGGTCTTTCACCTCAAGCCAATGGTGTTTTAGCCAATCCGGTAACTCTTGTACCGTCATGCTGTCCACCCCGGGCCGCTCCTCCGTTCTGTCTCACCCGCTTTAGTGCCAGTTGCAGGTTTTCCCTGCCCAGCATCCTTTCCAGCAAATCGTCCTGTTCTTCGCGAGAGGTTTCTTCCACTTGTGCCGGCTCTGAGCTTTGCACTCCGGCATACTCTTGCGGCTTCACCGCTACTTTTTGCCGTGAGTCTTCATATGAAGTTGGCTGTCTTCTTTGCTCGTGGCTCGAACGCATGGTTTCCTCTCTCCTTTGGATTCGGTCCTTCCGGTTTCCGGCGTCCCGTACTCCCGTAATATGACCTCTGATGACTCCTGCAGGTTCAGCGTCATCTTTCGGTGACGGTTACCAATCACTCGGCATATCCTGCAGGCCTCCCCAGATAAGAATGTCATCTTTCCGCTCATGTACCCGCCCAAATTTACTGCTCCAGCCCTTGGCGGCTTTGGGCTTTGTCTTATGTGGCATACTCGTCCGGCTGAAATAGCCTCGAATTGGGTTCGTGTACCTCGGGTCGAGCTTTTGCCTCCAGTTTCCTTCAGATTCCGCCTCACGGCGGACACCCTTACTCTTGGCTAGCGGTAGGCGCTCGCCAGCCCCCGTTCGGGACTTTCACCCTAGAGATGACGCCCCATGCTGGGCGTACCACATCGAACAGCCTGCGGCTTAAGCAGGCTGTTTTTCTGGTACAGACTCAACTTGAGTCTGTACATCTTTACGTCCAAAGTAGAAAGCGTTGACAAGCTACCTGTCGCAATGTAGCTTATCAACGCTCTTTATGTCTCACTCCACTATTTCGCAAATGGCACTTTCGCCGATCCCCTGTTAGCAGAACGAATCAATCCGAAGTCCCTAGTTCTACGTATGTATACGCATAAGGGCCGCCATAGCAGTTATTGATGCAAGCGCTCTAACAAAGACTAGAGTCTCGTTTCCGAAATGTTCATAATGGCAACGATCATCTTACCTGGAAGTTGCTGAGCGCAGTCGCAAATTTATACTGCCTCCACAATTGTTGCCATCCCCATACCTCCGCCAACGCATAGTGTGGCAAGACCATACTTCAGTCCTCTGCGGTGCATTTCGTGAATGAGCGTTACGATTATGCGCGACCCTGAACTGCCTACCGGGTGTCCGAGCGCTATAGCGCCTCCGTTGACATTTATTATTTCCGGGTTCAGATCCAGCTGACGTATACAACCAAGTGACTGGGCTGCAAAAGCTTCGTTGAGTTCAATGAGTTGAATCTCCCCAAGCTTAAGGCTAGCATTTTCCAACGCCTTTTTTGTTGATGGGACAGGACCGAGCCCCATTACTTGTGGGTCGACACCTGCCGCAGCAAAGCTGCGGATAATGCCTATGGGTTTGAGCCCAAGCTCGTGGGCTTTTTCATCCGACATAAGCAGCAAAACGGATGCGCCATCGTTTCGTCCGGAGGAATTTCCTGCTGTTACGATGCCTTTTCCATCGGTTCGAAATACAGGTTTTAGCTTCGAGAGCTTATCTAGGGACGTCTCTTTAGGAAACTCATCCGTATCAAATACAACGGGGGCTTTTTCTTTTCCCTGCGGCACGGAGACTGGTAAAATTTCATGTTTGAATCTCCCATCTGCAATAGCAGCGACGGCTTTCACCTGTGATTCATAGGCAAAAACATCCTGATCCTCTCTGCTGATGTTCATGCGCTCCGCCACATTTTCGGCTGTCATCCCCATATTGAACCTTCCGTAAGTATCCTGCGGTTGAGAACAGAACTGGGACTCGGTAAGGGAATCCAGTAATTCCTTATTGCCAGTACCTATACCATACCATACCGCGCGTTTCTCAGGTAGAAAACTGCATTACTCATGCTCTCAGTTCCGCCGGCAAGGACGATTGCGTTTTGCCCAGTCTGTATAGCCATAGCTCCGTTACAGACTGCAGTCATGCCTGAAGCACACTGGCGCATGACCGTGTATGCCGGCACCTCCTCCGGAACGCCGCAGCGTAAAGCAGCTATCCTCGCGATATTCGGATTGTCAGAACTCTGCCGGCAATGACCGAAGATGACTTCATCGATCATTGCAGAGTCAATTCCGGTTTTCTTGATTATTCCGTCGATAACGGCACATGCTAGATCCTCAGGTTGCATCGGCTTCAGGCTGCCACCCATGGTGCCCACCGCCGTTCGGCAGGCCTCAACAATAACAACTTCTTTCATCTGAACCCCCTTAAACCTTATCGGTAATCAGGTCTTTTGTGGCCTTAAGCACCTTAAATAACATCTTGTCTCGCTTCTTGCAGAGTTCTTCGTAGCTACGCCCACTATAATCAAAAAAGCCCTTTCCGGTCTTGACTCCCAATTCCCCCTTATCAACATGATCGAACAGGGCCTTGGGGCGCTTGCTGGTCTCCGGCATGACATAGCTTGCGTTTATTATATTGTTCGCGCTTATGTCGAGGCCTGTAAAATCATACCGTTGCACAAGACCAAGTACCATGCCTCTGGGCATAAGGCTTGCCTTCACCGCAAGGTCAAGCTGCTCGGGTGTGCATATGCCGTTGTCCAGCAGATAGAATACCTCAGTATTAAGAAGGATCTGGAGCCTGTTTATGATATATCCGGGCACGAACTTCTCAAGTCGTACAGGGGCTTTGCCGCACTGCTTAAGCAACCCGATGGCGGTTGACATAGTCTCCTCCGTTGTCCTTTCGCCCTTTGCAACTTCAACCAGGGGGATGATCTGCGGCGGAGCAAACCAGTGCGCGGTAGTGAAGTACGGCAGGCGCCGCTCCGGCATTAATTTAAATGGATTAAGCGAAGATGCGTTGGATACTATGATTACATCATCCGGAAGTAGTTGGTCCAGTTCCTCAAACACGGTCATTTTTACATTCGGCCTCTCTGCGACAGTCTCCTGAACGAATTGCACGCCGTCAACAGCTTCGGGAACATTTCCGTAATACGAAATACGTCCTAGAACTTTCTGTGCTTCATCCGCAGTCAGTAATTCTTCTTCCACAAAGGTATCCATATTGGTACGGAGCATAACTTTTGCCTTTTCTAAACTATTTTCACTTATGTCGCAAAGGTTGACTTCCGCGCCTCCCATGGCGTAGATCTGCGCTATGCCGGGTCCCATTGTACCCGCGCCCAGCACGGCTATTTTTTTTATATCATCAATTTTCATTACAATCTCCTCATATGAGAGGAAAGACGATCCTCACTCTCAATTTTTATTGGCGGTGTTTTGTAAGGCCGAGAATCAATCGTGCATCCTCTGCCGATGCGATCTCCCTGCCCGTCATTTTGCCTAGTTCAACAGCGCGCGTGACGAGCTGGGCATTCGTTGCGTGAACCCCCTTTTCCAAAAACACATTGTCCTCAAGGCCGACGCGTAGTCCGTCGCATCCTGCTGCAAGTCCTGCCAACATCATCGGAACATGACTCTTGCCAATACCTGTTATGGACCACGTGGAACCCTGTGGAATCTTAGGCAGCAGATAGGCCAGGCTCTCTATATTGCCTGGCATCCCGCCTGACACATCCAGTACGAACTGATAGTGGCAGGGCGCTTTCAGGACGCCTTTTTTAAGATAGTACTCGACATTGCCGATCATGCCAGCATCGAAAATCTCGATCTCGGGCTTAATGTGAAGTTCCTGGCACACAGCTCCGAGTTTTTCCAGGAAAGCCGGTGAATTGAGAAACACATAACTATTTGCCCAATTCAGTGAACCGGGGTCGTAGGAACACATTTCAGGCAGCAATACAGGGAGGTGGGCAACACGTACATCCTCGGGCCAGCTGCTGCCAGAGGTCGTGAGGTTCAGCACAACATCGAGTCTGGCAGCAGCAACAGCTGTGCGCACCTTGCCTACTACCTCTGTGAACAGCTCTGTCGCCATGCTGTTCTTACCATGTTCATCACGTGCATGGATATGGACGATTGCCGCGCCGGCTTTGACACAGGCGACGGCGTCAGCTGCAATTTCATCCGGTGTCAAAGGCACATATGGTGACATAGACCTTGTTGTGCCTGCACCGCAGAGTGCGGCAGTTATAATTAGTTTCTTGTTCAAATTCGATCAACTTTCCTTTCTTGCAACAATTCTTCCGTTTGGCAGCACTCAACGGCTCCGTTTCTGCCTCTTTCCGATAATCCGTCTCTCGTGTTTGCCGTAAAGTAACTTCGCCCTCGGAATCAATGGATCAGAGTCGCCTTCTAACCATCGGCAGCGTGGCAAGAATTGAAACTACGCCATTAATCCCCAGCAAGTAAAAGCACGCATCAAGCGAGCCCATATATTTATACATGGCTCCCATCACATAGGGGAATGCGGAAGAAAAAACGTAGGCCACCCCAGTTAAACAGCCGGCGGCGGTGGCTATCTCGCTGGAATCCATTTCGTTCTGCAAGATGGGAAACAGGGAGCAGTTGGCTAATGTAATGCATCCGAACCCTAGGGAAATTGCCGCGAGAGCCAAGAGTGGATCGTTGGCAATTGTGACCAAAAACATGGAAATGGTTAGGACCACACATCCTCCCGTCGTAAAAGGAGCCCTGGAATTGAACTTATCCATTAATGGAGTAAAAATTATCAGGAATGAAATATTCGCGATGTATGGGACGGCAGACAATATCCCGCCTTTTGCCCACGAAAATCCATGGCTTGTTATAAGGTAGGTTGGCAACCAAGTTTGTATCCCCCAAAAACTGGCTAGATTAAAGGCATACACAATACTTGCAAGCCAGAATACTTTTTTGGTTAGAAATTTGTAAGAGGTCACGCTTTTACTGAGAGAGTGGACTTCCTCCATCTTGCCGACTGCTATATACTCAGCCTCCTCTTTGCTGATCCTGGGATGTGCGGCGATTGTATCATAAACAAGGGCAAAGCAGGCAAAAACCGGTATGATGTTCAATACAGCTATGGCATAAAAGCTTCCGCTCCAGCCTAAAACCGCCACTAACCACGCCACTAAGGGTATGCCGGCTAACAGGGAAAAATTGAGTCCAACAAACCATACCCCATTTGCTTTGGCGCGTTCATGAGCAGGAAACCACGTAT
>Ga0316228_1001986_pt1 | contig 19019 bp, 17 predicted proteins | sample TBH18021metaG_FD_206005 | JGI IMG/M metagenome (GOLD analysis project Ga0316228, IMG submission 206005) | Freshwater microbial communities from Trout Bog Lake, Wisconsin, USA - TBH18021 | ecosystem: Environmental > Aquatic > Freshwater > Lake > Hypolimnion/Profundal zone | place: USA: Wisconsin... | reverse complement strand
CGATCTGGCGCAGCTTCAACACGACCTGCTCCGCACTCGTCTTCTGACCTCGCCGCATGTCCGACTCCTTCGGTCCTGGCTGATCCTCTCAATCAGCCCGGTCCAAAGCCAGCCGGTCAGGTCAGGTCTATCCTGAGGCTGTCTGCCTGAGTGGTGGCCCTAATCCCTCGTTTCGGGACTAAGCCCTTACCCCACCAGCGAAACACCCATCCGAAGATCAGGCACCCCGCGGGATAAGCTGAGATGGTGTTGCATGAGACCCGAGAACGGCCGACAGCTCCTCGCCGGTAGTCACGCAGCCGCGGACGGCTCTCGGCTGCTGGTGAGTCCACCGCACACACAGAATGGCCAATCCACGTGTAGCTCCCGATCCCCGTTGCGAAGGGATGGGTTGGTGACTGGCATCCAGCCTTCACGGGTTAGCTCGCGACCTTCAAGCCAGCGGGCGAAGGCCCGGTTGTGGCGCGCTACACTTCCGGCCATCACCACTTGGAGGGCTGCCAGGGAGATGAAGACCAGCCGGGGGCCTCGATCATCCCACTGTGCTGTGGTCGTGCCCCATGTGCTTCCCTCCAGGCGCTCGGAGCGGCGCCGTAGAAGCTCTCGCTTGGTCCAGCCGAGTGCTTTCTGAACGTCCTGGCAGGCGAACCACAGCCGGCCATCCTTGGTCATGGTGCGGAGCTGGAAGCTCCTCTGTGTTCCTCGGATGCCGGGACGCCACCGGATGACCCGGAACGGTCCCCCACCCTCTTCGCTGATCATCATCCTCCTCGTGTAGGCTCCTTCTCACCACGAGGGATGGAAGCGGTTAGGCAGGTAGTTGGACGGCCTCCACACAGGCGCGCATGGCGTCCATCGAGGTCGCTCCCGCGTATCGGCCCATCGTCATGCCGAGAGGCAGTGCAACGCCGTCTAGGGTGCCGTCCTCAGCCTTGTGTCCGACTACGTTGGCGATGGTCCAAGGCGTGTAGCCCTGCACGCCACGCTCAAGGCCCTCGACGGCCTTGCGGACGAACCAGCGGCGCCATGAATGGAAGTCGATGTTGGACTGACGCTGCGTGAGCGAGGCGCGCTCATCGACACCAAGGCGCCGCCGCTCGCGCGTGAAGGCTTGGCCAACAGGGGCTGAACGGTCTCGCTTAGAGCCCTCTCGCTGCTCCTCCAGCTCATCGAAGAGGTAGGCGTCAGGGGCCTTGCCGGCGCATTTCCGCGCAATCAGCTCCTTGAGGCCCGGATGAGCTGGGATCGTCCTGAGGCCGCTGGGGGTCTTGGCGTCCGTCACTCGGAGGTTGCCGTCCGCGCAGTCTCGCACCCGCAAGCCTCCCACCTCCTCCAGGCGGAAGCCCGTCAGCGCGCTCATCAACGAAAACTCACGCTCTCGTTGCGAGCGGATGCCGCTGAGGAGCTTGCGGACTTCATCGTCCGTGAACGGCCTCTTCTTCGGTGCCGCTCCTTCGCGCCGTTGCTTCGGCTTCTCCAGGGACTGCTCCAGCCAGGGGTTCTCCTGCGTCCCGTGGCGCTTCTTTAGCCACCGCCAGTAGGACCGCAGACAGGAGAGGTCCTTGTTGGCAGTCTTCACGTCAGCGCCTTGGCTGACGAACTGTTCGTGGATGTAACGACCAGCGACACGCTGTGTGATCGCCTCCACGGTCTTGGGGGTTCTCGTTCGTCCGCACCAAGCCTCCAGCCGGGCAAGGGAGCGACGGATGTCGTCCTTGTAGCCTATGGAGAGGTTGGCCTTCTCTGCGAACCACCGGTCAACCAGGGCCGTCAGAGGCGTGCGGTTCCCGAGCGCGATGGCAGCGAAGTTCTCGGCTGCCTCGTGCCCGTGCTGCCGCTCAACGGCATCAACGGTCTCGCTGAAGGCGTCAGCCTCGCGATCGTAGCCATCCTCTTCGGGCGCTGCGCTGTCCATCCGCAAGCTGCCTTCCTCGCGGAGGCGCTTAACCGCCAAGGCTTGCTCCACCAGCGAGGATTGCACCGCTGCGGCCTTGGTGCCTGCCAGCGTCGCACGGAGGCGCCTGATCACGTCCACCTTCTCGCGCTCGGCTTCGAGCACGTCTATGGTCTGCAAGGCCTCCTTGAGCTTCGTTTTGCCGACCCTCGCAACCTGCGAAGGCGGCACCCGGATCACCACGCGGATACGGTGGCCGTGCCATTCGAGGTTGGTGCCGAGCTTCTTCTTGGTAGGCATGAGCTGAGGGGTTCGGCGGAAGGGGTGTCCCCCACGAGATCCCCCAAAGTGTCCCCCAACGCAAGCTCGAAAAACACAGCTACATCAACAACTCAACGACTTAGCGCATCCTCGGCGGATGGTCCCGCTCCCTCCGCCACGTTCCATATCTGAAAATCTATATATCTCAACGCGCTAAGGACGTTTCTTGACCGATCGTGCCCTGATGGGGCACGTTAGCGTCCTACGTAACGTCCTACACGGGCCGGAATGTCCGAGTTCCTGACGCGCCGCGCCGGCTTCTGGCACTACCAGCGCCGCGTGCCCCTCGCCTTCGCCGAGCACGACACCCGGGGCATCGTCCGGCAGTCCACGCGCATCCGCATCGCCGACGATCCGCGCGGCACTCGCGCCGGGCGAGCGGCCGACCGGATCAACGCCGAGCTGGAGGCCTTCTGGCGCGCCAGCCTCGTCGGTGAGAGCACGGACGCCAAGGCCCGCTACGACCGCGCCCGGAAGGACGCGCGACGGCTCGGCTTCGAGTACATCACCGCAGCCGAGGTCGCGCAGCGCCCGATCGCCGAGATCCTGGCGCGCTTCGAGGCCCTGGCCGCGGGCAAGCCCGACGATCGCCCGGCCGAGGACGCGGTGCTCGGCCGCGTCGAGCCCCCTGCCCTCGACATCGACGGCCTCTTCGACGAGTTCGAGGCGCTGATGAAGCCCTCGCTCAAGGGCATGTCCGAGGACCAGGTCCGGAAGTGGCGCAACCCGAAGAAGCGGGCCATCGCCAACCTCGTGACCGTGATCGGCAACAAGCCGCTGTCCAAGCTAACCCGCTCGGACGCGCTCGACTTCCAGCGCTGGTGGATTGATCGCGTGATGGTCGAGGGCGTCGAGATCGAGACAGCCAACAAGGACATCGGCCACCTCAACAAGATGCTCGGCAAGGTCGAACACACCCACCGGCTCGGCCTCGGGCCCGTCTTCGCGCAGATGCGGATCGAGGGCGGCCGCACCGGCCAGCGCGTGGCCTTCGCCCCGGCCTTCGTCCAGGACCAGTTGCTCAAGGCCGGCGCGCTCGACGGGCTCAACCCAGACGCTCGGCGCCTGCTCTACCTGATCGCCGAGACCGGCCTGCGCCTGTCCGAGGCCTGCAACCTGACCGCCGAGACGATCCGGTGCCGCACGTCATGGTCCGCCCGATCGGCCGCCGCATGAAGACGGACCAGTCCGAGCGGGACATGCCGCTCGTCGGCGTGGCGCTCGCCGCGATGCAGGCACAGCCCGACGGCTTCCCGCGCTACCGGGACAAGGCCGCCAGCGTCTCGGCCACCATCAACAAGTTCCTGGATGAGAACGGCTTGCTACCCACCGAGGGAACCACGCTCTACTCGCTGCGGCACACGTTCGAGGACCGGCTGACGGCGGTCGAGGCGCCCGATAAGGTCGCGGCGGCCATGATGGGGCACAAGTACCACCGCCCGCGCTACGGCGTCGGGCCGAGCCTGGCTCAGAAGCGGGAGTGGCTGGAGCGGATCGCGTTCCGGGCTCCAGCGAGCGTCTGACGAGGCCTAGGCGCTGATCTTGACGTCTGTGAGCCAGCCCTGCTCGCCGAGGGCTTCGAGAGCGACCACGACCTGCTCGCGCGTGAACATCCTCTTGCGCTCGCTCCACCGAGCGAGGTGGCGCCGGATCTCGTCCGGATCGTCCACGCCTTCCTGCTTCACGACCCAGTGGACCGTGGATAGCAGCTCCAGAAGGGCCTCGAACATCTGGAAAACGGGGCTATCCGAAGTCTCGTAGCTTATGCCTTCAAGAACTTGGCCAAGCAAAGGTGGCGAAGGGGGTATGCGGCGATCAGTTGGAACTTTATTGAGTGCACGGAGAACGAATGGTGCGTACGTTTCACGTATGAGATAGCCGAAGCCTCTTCCTGCAACCATTATTGCCCTTGCAAACTCGCCTAGTTCAGCTCCGACTTCCCTTGCGGCAGGCTGGAGAAGATCTTCGTAAGCGACCTTTGCGAGTTCCCTCGCTGCGGTCTCTGCGGCCGCGGTCGCTGGATCCTTGCCAGTCATTAAAACTCTCCCAGAAAACACCCATGCTGACACGCTTCGCGGTAGCTGTCTCGCATGCCTTGTCAGTAATCAGACCTGAGCGACATCCCCGACTATCGGTCCCAGCTTCTTCGCGCTCATTGGTCGACGCTGAGCTCCGATCAGCGCTCGCGGCGCCGAGCCTTCGGATGATCTGCCGCAGCCTCGTCCCGCGCCTCGGCCTCAGCCGCGAGCCGCCGAATCACATTGCCGAGTCGGGCGAGCTGTGGCCGCCCCTCGCGGTAGGTCGGCGCGTCGTAATCCGATCGCCACGCGGCCAGCGCCTCCTCCAGGGTACGGCCGCGCGGATACCCTGCGGCGAGCACGCGCCGCTTCTCGTCCGATTCCCCCACGGCGCGACCTCAGGCCTGCAGGCTCTCGGCGAAACCGTCCGGCACCTCGCCGAACTGGCCCAAGATGGTAGCGCTCTCCAGCTCGCCGGTCTCGTCGTCGGCCACGACCCGGATCGCCGCGGTGCCGGGCATCCGCGCGGCCATGGCCTCGGCTTTCTTCAGTGCGCCGCTCTCGGTTGCAGGGAGCTCCGGCCGGTCGAGCTTGAGCCACTTCCGGTGAATGTACGTATAGCCACGGCTCGACAAGTCAGGACAACGGGATGATCCGGCAAACTCGCCGGGAGAGAGAAGCAAAAGAGACACGGATTTGTGGTAATAGGCTGCGCTTTTTCGGCGATATGGGGCACTCAGAGCATAATACTAAAAATTTTGTGACAGAGATGCAGCGAGCAGTTGCCGTGCGGCCTACAATCGGCTCAACACAACTTGCTGGCTCGGCGCCCTTCGGACAGCAGGTCACGCGATAGGGCTTGATCAGGATCGGGAACTGAACGTCGCGATGGCTGGAAGCTTCGTTCCTAGGCTGCCGTCGCAGTCGCCCAGCAACATCGTGCTCCTGCAGCCGGCGCGGACTGGACAGCCAGCTGTGAGCAGGAGCCATGCCGAGGCCGAGCCAATTCTACGATCCTACGGCGCCGCTATCCATGTCCTTCGCCCCTTTCGTCACCTTCTCGCTGGGGACGTACTCGAACTCGGGAACGACGGCGGCGAGGCGGCGCACTTCCTTGCGCAAGATGCGCGGCGCGTTTTGGCCGTGCGCCGAACGCCGGATGCTGCCCGGCGGGTGGCGGCGGCCTGCGACGACGCGCCCAACGTCCTCTCCGTTACTGACATCCTGTTCCGTCGCATGGGCCAAGCGGACTTCGACGCGGTGGTGCTGACCGAGCCGCAGGCGAGCCTCTGGTGCGCGGGCGCGCCGGAGGGCCGCGAGCGGCTCCCCGCGATTCTGGCGCGGGCCCGCGGGCACCTGAGGCCGGGGGGCGTTCTGATCGTGGCCATCGACAATCGCTTCGCGCTGCGCCACCTCGCCGGGCGGGGCGAGGTGCCCGGCGAATCCGTTCCCCTCAGCCTCGAGGGGCTGACGCGTCCGGACGGGATGGTGCTGCCGGGCCGCGGCGAGCTGCGGGCGATCCTGACGGGCGCCGGGCTGCCTCATCAGGACTGGTGGTTCCCGTTTCCCGATCACCGGGCCCCGCTGACGCTCATCGCCGAGCGCGGGCTTGCGCCCGGGACGGGCCTCGACGTCTCCGCCCTGATCGCTCCGACCGCGCCGTTCGATCCGCGCGGGGGCCCGCACGCGACCTTCTCGGTCCAGCGTGCCTGGGGGGCGGCCGTAGAGAACGCCCTCGTGGCCGATCTCGCCAACGCCTTCGTGGTCGCCTGCTCGGACCGGCCGCTCGCGCCCGCGACGACGCTGGCCCTGCATTACGGGCATCCGCGGCGGCCGGAATTCGAGAAGGAGGTCCGCTTCGAGGCGGCTTCGGGCGCGATCGAGGTGCATCGCCGCAGCCTCTACGGGGGGCCGCGCAGCCGCGAGGGCGTCGTCAACCGCTTTCCGAGCGAGCGCTTTCAGGACGGCCGCTACTGGCCCCAGGTGCTGCAGACGCTCCTCGGGCAGCCGGGCTGGTCGCCCGCCGAGATCGCGGCCTGGGCCAATGTCTGGCAGAGCGCGGTCCAGGGCGCGTTCGGCCTCGGCCGGGCGCCGACCCTCGCGACGGAGCTGCCCGGGCACGCCATCGACGCGATTCCCCGCAACCTCCTGGTGGGCGCCCGGGCGAGCGTCTTCATCGACGCGGAATGGGATTGCGGCCGGCCGGTCCCCTTCGGGTGGCTCCTGGTGCGGGGCCTGCTGGAGGTGCTGCAGGGGGCGGTCGACTGCGCGCCGCCGGCTCCCGGAACGGATCTCGGGCTGGACGCGCTGATCGTCGCGGTCGCCGCCGCGCTCGGCCACGATCTCGGCCCCGAGGACCTCCGGCAGGCCCTCGATCTGGAGCGCGGCCTGCAGAGCGCCATCGCCGGCCGCCCGGTCCCCGTCGACCGGGAGACGGTCGCGGCGGCCCAGCTGCACGTGCGGTCGGCGGGTCTCGAGGAGCTCGTCCGGGTCGAGCAGGCGCTCGCCGCGGCCACGGGCGCGCACCGGGCGCTGCTGGCCGAGCACGCGCGCCTGAAGGGCCGCCTCGCGCGTGTCGAGCAGGAGATGCTGCGCGGCCGCCTGCGGGCCGACCGCGAGCTCCGGGCGCTGCGTCTGCGCTGCGGCGACCGGGACGCGGCCGGGCCCCGGGATGGTCCCGCGCCGGACCCTGCGCCGCCATCCCGCGTGCCGCCTGTGGGGGCGCCTCCGGATCATACCGAGTCTTCGCCAGAACCCTTGGCCGAACCCTTGGCCGAACCCTTGGCCGAACCCTTGGCCGAACCCTTGGCCGAACCCGCGACCATCCCGGCGCCCTCGGGCTGGCGCGCGCGCCTCGGCCGGTGGGCGCAGGCCCTGTCGGCGGGCTGAGGCGGCCCGTGCGCTTCCTCGTGCCGTGCGGCGGCCTAGTCCTCACGGGCGGCCTCCTGCGCTTCGAGCGGACCGGCCGGATCCTGCGGCGCTGGGGCCACGAGCTCGCCTTCGCCACGCCCGGGGACGGCGCCGCGCGCTGGATCTCGACCCTGCCGGTCCTCCCGCTCGACGCGGCGCGCACTATGGCCTGGGACGCGGTGATGGTGCCGGGCGGCGGCCATCCCGACACACTCATCGCCGCCCTCGCGGGGCTGCGTGGGCCCGGGTTCGGCCTGCGCGTCCAGCATTTCCTCAACGGGCCGCCGCGCAAGCCCGCCTATCAGCGCGTCACCGAGGCCTTCGACCCGGACCTGATCGTCATCAACAACCAGCACTGGACCGCGACGGATCTGGAGGCGTTCCCCGGCCGACCGGTCGCGCGGCTGATCGGGGCGGTAGACAGCGCCGCCTTCGCGCCGCCGACACGGCGGGCGCGGCGGCCGGGCCGCCGACGCCTCGGCGCGATCGCCAACAAGAATCCGCAGGCGCTGCTCGACGCGCTCGACCGGCTCGGTGCCGGCTGGGAACTCCACTGGTTCGGCCGGCCCGACCTCCGGATCCTGGCGGAGCACGCGGACCGCGTCGCGGAGGGCCGCCTCGTGCCGCGGGGCGTCCTGCTCGACGGAGCGCTCGCCGCCTACTACCACGACATCGACGTGTTCTGCAGCGCCGAGCCCCATGCCGGCTGGTGCAACCCCGCGGCGGAGGCCATGGCGAGCGGTACGCCGCTCGTCACGACTCGCCACGGCACCCTCGCCTTCGCGCAGCACGAGGCAACCGCGCTCGTCCTGGAGGCGCCGACCGGCGCCGCGATCGCCGAGGCGGTCCTGCGCCTCGACCACGATCCCGACCTGGCGGACCACCTGGCCGAGCGGGGCCGCGCGGCCATCCGCGACCTGACCTGGGAGGCCTACGCGGCCGCGCTGCTGCGCCTCGTCGGCGCGGCGGCCGGGTGACAGGGCGTCCCGGGCCACCCCCGGCCACCCCCGGCCTCGTGGCCCGGTCCCGTCATCCGCTCAGGCGTTCGCGACGCCTTCCTGGGCCAGCAGGGCGATCAGCCGGGCGGCCGCCTCCTCGGGCGAGAGATGCGACGTGTCGAGCAGGGGCAGGCCGTTCTCCAGCGCGAAGGTGCGAAATGCGGTGATCTCCGCCTCCGGCACGGCCGCGGCGCCCTCGGCATCGCCGCGGATGCGTAGGCGCGCCTGGGTGGTCGGCAGATCGGCCCAGCAGATCACCGTGTCGGGCCGCACCTGCCAGGCCGCGTGGTGGGTGTCCGGCAGGAGGCGGCATGCCGTGACCCAGTGCCGGTCGAAGACCAGGGGCACGCCGGCCGGCGCCTCTGCGATGCCCTTGATCACCGCCTCCTGGGCGAGCTGATCGGCGCGTTCCGCCTGCCCGGTGCGGGCGAGCCAGAGCAGCATCGCGCCGAGCGTGCCGCCGAACGGCCGCACGACGCGTCCCCCGAGCGCGGCGGCGACGGCGGCCGCCAGGGTCGACTTACCCGATCCGTCGAAGCCCTCCAGCACGAGGCTGATCCGCCCCGCGCCCAGATCTTGCTGCGTCCTTTCGCGCGGAGCACCGACGGGATGGCTCCGCCCCTCGCGCCGGCCGTAGACGAGAAAGTGCACGCGCCCCTGCCAGTCATGGGCGAAGGCGGCTCGGAGGTCCGGGTAGCGCGCGATGTACCCCGCAGCGTCGAAGTCCCCCGGCAGGCGCCCGTGCTCCGCCTCGAGAGCTCCGACGAGGGAGGCCGAGTTCGGATGCCGCGTGCGCGCGTGCGCGACGTAGTGACGGAGGAGCTCAGCCTCGTCGTCGATGGGCGCCGCATCCCCGTAGTGGATCCGGTAGAACTGAGGATCGAATGCCATGAGCTATGGCTTTAGCGGTTCGAGTCCCCCATAGCACGCTCTGGACTACAGCCCTCGCGCTCTAATTGGGCAGACGCATAGCGAGCGCTCCAGCATGCTGATGGCGGCGATCGACGCCTGCAACGCCCGCTGGGGAGCGGGCGCCGTCGTGCCGGCGCGGGCGGGCGTGCTGGAGAAACGGGACTGGTTCACGAAGTTCGAGATGCGCACGCCGCGCTACACGACGCAGGTGAGCGAGTTGCCGGTCGCTGTTGCTTGAGGAAGGTTTACACCTTCCCCAATAAGAAAATGAGATTGTGCGCGGCGCTCAATTCCCAGCGCCGCGCTGTCACAACTTCCAGACCCACATTAGATGATGCTGCTGGCCGTTAGCGCAGGCGTGCTGCTTCCATTACCTTGTAGGACCACTGCAGCATCAGCGCGGCCATCGCCGTTGTCATCTATGAACAGGTAGCCGTCCGAACCTGCTACCCCGCTCGTGATGTATGTGTAGGCGTTTCCGGACAGCAAACTATTGGCCGCCGCTTGCGCGCTGGCAAAGTCTGTGACGGTGCTCAGGGTCACACTGACGAAGTTTCGGTCCGTCCCCTGCTGGAACAAGTCAAGTCTGTCCAACCCGACCACGAAATCGGCGATCCGGTCTGCCATGCTGGCGGCGTTGCCACTGCTGCCGGGCGAGATGACGAAGAGGTCCCCATTGGCACCGCCCGTGAGCGTGTCGGCGCCAAGGCCCCCAACGAGCGTATCGGTACCATCTCCGCCAACCAGCACATCGTTACCCTGGCCGCCGTAGAGGACGTCTGCTCCGCTTCCACCGAGGAGGCTGTCATTGCCGAGATTGCCGTAGATGATCGAACCATTTGTATTGCGGCTATAATCGACGGTGTCATCGCCCTGGCCGCCGAACACGGTGTCCTGGCCGAGTGTCGTCGCGCCGCCAGACCCGGCCGCAACAATGCTGTCCGCGCCCTGATTGCCGTAGATCAGGTCGCTGCCTGCGCCTCCGGCGATCGTGTCGGAACCCTCACCGCCCAACAGGGTATCGGGGCCGCTGCCACCCATGACCGAGTCGTTGCCAAGGTTGCCCGAAAGCAACACCGCGCTCCCATCGGCCGCGTAGTTCAGCGTGTCGTTGCCTTGACCACCGAACACCGTGTCCTGGCCGGCAGAGCCAGAGACCACGTCGTCTCCCGCGTTCCCATAGATCAAATCCGTACCCGAGCCGCCGTCGAGGCTGTCGTTGCCGAGGTTGCCTGAGAACGTGTCATTTCCCTCGCCGCCAACGAGAAGATCGTCGCCCTGACCGCCATAGGCCGTGAAAGCTGAGGCTGTGCTCGTGCCGTCTATCCGGTCGTTGCCCATGTTGCCGTATATCACGTTGCCGGATCCAGTCTGCGACAAGCCGATCCGATCATCGCCCTGGCCACCCGAGATCGTGTTGTTGCTGCTGGCTCCGGATAGAAGGATCACGTCATTGCCCAGGTTGCCGCCGATGGCGGTCCCGTTCGTGTCGGTGATCCGCGTCGTCGCGGCTCCAGTGTTACCGTTGGTATCGTCGTCGAGGATCGTTCCCGTGGCCGAGAGAATGCCGGTGTTCGCGGCGTTGCTGAAGTTGCTCAGCGTCAGCTGGAGCGTCTCGCTAGTTTCAGGATTTGTGTCGCCATTGATTGAAACAGTGATCGTTCCGCCGACTTGACCAGCCGAAATGATCAGGCGGCCTGCCGTAGCGGTGTAGTCGGAACCAGCTGTCGCACTACCGTTGCTCGTGGCATAGTCGAACGCGACGTCCTGGTAGCTCGGGTTGGACAGGTTCACCGTGAAGGTGAGTGCTGTTGTGCCGGCATTGCCCTCCATCAGGCTTGCGTCACCAACAGTAATCGTCGGGAGCGGATCATCGTTAGCGATGGTTGCCGTTGCGGTCTGATTGGTCACGCTGCCAGCATCGGACGGCGTCCCCAGGCTCGCCCGCACCGTTTCCGCCTGCTCGCGGGTGCTATCCGGGGCAGTTGTGACCGTGAAGGTTGCTGTTGCTGCGCCCGCCGCGAAGGTGAGTAGACCGTCAGCAGGAAGCGTCGTCGTGTAGTCCGCTCCTGCCAGACCGCGCGTGGTCGCCGTCCCGTCCAGTGTGACAGCGACAGTCGAACCGGTGTTCAGGTCTCCCGCACGGGTAACCGTGTAGGTGAAGGTGCTGCCGGCTGCGGTAGCTGGAGCAGGCGTTCCTTCAGTGCCAGTGCCCGAGCTTGTGACGACGGCAATGCTGTAGCTCGGGGCCGGTGTGACGTCCGTGAGGGTGATGTCATTGCCGGTACCGCCGAGATCTGTGTCGGCTGTATAGCTGAGCTGATAGGTGCGACCGTTGATAAGGATCCGGTTGTCGCCCGCGATAGCTGTGCTTGTGCCGCCGTTGATCGACAGGTTGGTGAAGGTGCCGCTGACGGCGTCCACCCCATCATTGCGCACCAGGGTGAAGCTGTCACCGCGCTGCGATGCGGCCGTAAAGGCTGCCTGATCCAGATCGAGCTCCAGTGTCGCTCCTGCCTGAATTGTAACTGAACCCCTGACATCGACCAGATCAGCGTTTGACTTGCTGGCAATGTCTTCGCGAAACCGCGAGGTTGCGCTCAGTGTGAGAGCGCCGGTTGACAGCGTACCAACTGTGTTGATCGGCCCACTGCTTGAGCTGCCTGATAGCGTGCCGTCGATAAGGATACTGCCGTCGCGGGCGACCGAGCCAGAACCTCCGAGCGTCCCCGCGGCAGCAACCGTGATCACTGAGCTAGCCACCGAATTGGTGACTAAGAGAGTGCCCCCCGAGACTGTTGTGGCTCCAGTGTATGAGTTGGCCCCGGACAATGTCAGGGTGCCGGCGCCGTCCTTGGTGAGCGTGTTCGCACCAATGGTGATTGTACCCGCAACGGTCGTGTTGCCAGCTCCGCCAATCGCGAGGTTATAACCGCCCGTGACCGCATTGGCCGCATTCAGTGTGAGCATGCCGGCGTCGGACTGGATGCGCGCGTCGGCCGCGAGCGTAATAGTTCCGCCGAAGATGTTGGTGCCGCTGACGTTCTGCAGCGCGCCGTTGCCGCCGGTACCAGCACCGGAAAGGCTCAGAGCTTCTGCTCCGATCGTGATGCCATTCTGGACCTGCAGCGTCGCGCCGGACGATACGGTTGTGGCGCCTGCCGTGGTTCCGAGCGCCGTCGCATTCCGGATGTTCAGTGTGCCGGACTGTACGTTTGTCGTGCCGATGTATGTGTTCGCTCCCGAGAGCGTGATGCTCCGTCCGCCATCAGCATCGACGACTAATGAGCCGGCACCAGAGATTACGTTTGCATAGGTCGCGCTTGCATTCGCCCCCGCACCTGCCGTCTGATCGAGCGTCAGCGCACCCGAACTGATCTCAAACCCACCATTGTAGCTGCCGCCGGTGTTTGTCGTCAGACGGCTCGCACCATCCGCGAACACGATTGCGGAGGCTCGATTTGTGCCTCGACCGGACAGCCCGCCACTGATCGTTCCGGCGTTAACAATCGTCAGCGACGTGCCAGCGACACCGACCCCGCCGGCACCGGCAGTGCCAGAAAAAGAGTTCGCGGTTGCACCTCCGTCTCCGCCCGTAATCGTTGCTACGTGTGTGAAGGTTGCGTCAGCGCCTGTGAGAACAAGGCCTGCACCACCACCGCCGCCGTTGCCGGTGAGGAAAGTTCCGTTCAATGAGCCGGCACCGGCTCCACCTCGGCCGCCCGTGATCGCAGCGTTCAGGGTGCCCAAATCTCCTGTCGCGCTAACGACTGCTCCAGAACCGCCCGCGCCACCGCCGCCACCGTACGAGCCACTTCCGGAGCCAAGGCCTCCGGCTCCACCATTACCACCCGTAACGGCTGTCGACGGCAGAGCGGAGTCTACAAAACCGTGTGCGCCACCACCGCCGCCGCCGCCGCCGGCATCACCGGAGCCTTGCCCACCGATACTTCCAGCTTCACCAGCTGTAGTCGCGCCAGTCCCACCGGAGCCGGGCGTCCCGCCATAAGAAAGGTCTCGTGTGCCCGCGCCGCCGTTGCCGCCGGTGATGCCAGCTCCACCACCACCGCCACCGCCGCCCGTATAACCGGGAGACGCATCAGCGCCGGCAGAACCCGCGCCCGTTGCTGAGCTCCCCCCTCCAGCTGCGCCGTTGCCACCCGCGCCACCGCTCAACAACACCCCAGCCGCCATCGGTCAGTCCCCATCTATTCTCGTTGACTGCGACTCACGTAAAGAGAGACGCCATAAGCTGTAGTAGGAAAATAGACCAGCTATGATCTCCATGCTGGGTATAGTTTTTGTTCAATCGCCAGGACTCAGTACCTCATCCGGGGACGCCGTCGGACATCTTGATACTAAGTCTAAGCAGATTCGAAGCGACAGTGACAAATTCGCACCATTTCGCGCGCCCGCGTAGTGAGGCCGTACAATTAGACAAATCCGCTGTTATGGCGCCTAGATAAGGTGTTGAGCGATCAACAATAATATACAAAGTTTAAAATTGAAACCATTTGCAGGGAGGCGGGATGCCAGTTCCTGCGGGTGGTCTGGGCGGCAACCGCCTTCTTTGCTCAGGAGCGGCCTTGATGTCTGATGCCTCGAAGCGGTTGCGAAGCTCGGCCGTGGTCTTCTGATCGGCCATGGCGGGGACGTAGCGCTCAGCCCTTGTACGCCCAGATCGAGACGCCGCGCAGCCGCGGGTGCGGGTTGCCGACCTGCGTCCGGTAGTAGGTCAGCAGCCCGAAGCTGACCCGGTCGGCGTCGATGAACTCCACGGGCCGCGGCATCGGCACCAGAGCGCCGCAATAGTCCCCGCGGATCGTGCCGTGCTGCGCATGGACCGAGAGGAGGTCGAGGTCGGTCCAGCCGAGCTCGACCGCCTGCGCGCCGAACCGCTCTAGGAAGTCGAGGATTCCGGCGTGCGTCTTCTGCCACTGCTCGCCGTAGAGGCCGGGGCACGGCGGCTTAAGCGGGCTCAGGCTCTCGATGCCGGAGCGCCAAGTGTAGAGGTCGGAGGTCGGGACGGGAGCGAGGTGCGCGGACATCGGTGCGGGATACGGACCGCCCTGCCCTGCCGCTATGCCCGCCGGGCCACAGCCCCGACGCCCGGCCCATCGAGACAGGTGCTTCTTTGCACGTTGAGCGTCCGACTAAACATCCTACTCAACGTCCTACACAAATCCAAACCCGCCTAAAGAAATCTATAATAATCAGCTACTTAGCGAGCCATAACCTTTGACGCGACGGACGCTCCCTCCGCCAGCCACTCGAGCTGAGTTATTGCCTGCACTAGGTTTTTAGCTTCAGCGCGGCCCGACAGCCCTCCCTTTAGCCCACATTCGCAGTCGGCTTGTACCGGCCCTTGATGGACTTCATCGGATGAATGTCCGGGCCGCGAACCATGAGGGTACCAGCGCCTCCCCCGGGATACGTCCCCTGAACGAGCTTCAGAGTGTGGGACAAAACCGGCGTGAGCGGGTTGGAAGGCCCTGGATGCTCTCGTCCCCGACGACCTGTCTCGTCGTGGACGCCAGGGGCACGCCGCTCGGCCTGAGGCTCACGGGGGCCAACTGCCACGACAGCCGCATGCTGGCTGCCACGCTCGATGCGGTGCCGGGTGTCCGTACCGGTCGGCGCGGTCGCCCACGGCGCGAGCCCGACAAGCTGCACGCCGACAAGGGCTACGATCATCGCCGCTGCCTGGACGGCAGCCGCTGCCGACGGGACAGCGCCTCGTACAGGCGCACCGCGTTTACCCCGTCGATCTGGCGCTCGTCCTGCTGCAGCGAGCCGCGCTCGCGGTGCCGCAACTGAGACTACGCGCGCGGCATCTTGGCGGTGTACCAGGCGCCGGCCGGGGGCGTCAGGCGGTCGAGGACCGCCTCCCAGCGGGCCCGGCGCGCGAGGGTGGCGCTCATGGGGTGGCGCTCATGGGGTGGCGCTCATGGGCGTGCCCGCATCGCGGCCTCAGCCCCCCAGGCGCGGGCTCATTGGCATCATGGTCCCGTTCAGATGGGCCATGATCCAGAGCGAGCCGACCAGCACCAGGGCGACGATGAGCAGGCCGAAGGCCAGGGCCATGACGTTGTTGGTCTGGTCCGGCCCGCTGCCGAGATGCAGGAAGAAGACGAGGTGCACGCCCATCTGCGCCACCGCCAGCACCATCAGCACGACGGGGATCGCCGGTTCCCAGATCAGGCCGGTGTTGGCCAGCCCGAACGAGGCGAGCGTGAGCCCGCAGGCCAGCGCGAAGCCGACGAGGTAGCTGTGCAGGGGGTCGTCCGCCTCGTCGGCGCCCGGCGCCTTGTCGGTGTGGCCGCTCGCGGCCGTCGGGTCCTGGCTCATGGCGTCTCGTGAGGCCTCGGGATCGGGGGAGGCGGCCGCGGCGGCGCCCGCGGCGGCAGCTGCGGCCCGGCCGCGCCCGGCGGCCGGGAGCCGCAGGACTGGCCGCAAGACCGGCCGCAAGACCAGCCGCAGCAGGACGGCGAGGCCGAGAAGGACCGGCGCGGCGAACCGGAAGGCCGACGACGCGCGGCCCATCAGCGGCTCCCCAGCAGGTAGACGGTGGTGAACACGCCGATCCAGACGATGTCGATGGCGTGCCAGAACAGGCTGAAGCAGAGCAGCCGCCGCCGGACCATCGCCCGGAAGCCCAGGGTCGCCGCCTGCAGCATCATGATCCCGAGCCAGAACAGGCCGACGGCGACATGGAGCCCGTGCAGGCCGACCAGCATGAAGAAGGCGGACAGGAAGGCGCTGCGGCCCGGGCCCGCATCCCGCCCGATCAGGCCCGCGAACTCGCGGACCTCCAGCCCGAGGAAGGCGAGGCCGAGCAGGAGCGTGGCGCCTGCCCAGAGCTGGAAGTCGCGCCCCGGCGCCCGCCGGGCCGCGCGCATCATCAGCCCGCAGGTCAGGCTCGATCCGAGCAGCAGCGCGGTCTCGATGAAGGCGCTGCGCTGGTCGAACAGGTCGCGCCCCGCCGGGCCGCCATCGGTCGCCTGCGACAGCACCGCGTGGGCCGCGAAGACGGTGGCGAACATCACGATGTCGCTGAGCAGGTACAGCCAGAAGCCGAACCCGACGACGATCCGGGTCGGGGCCGGGCCGCGCTCGGACACCGGAACCGGATCGGACCCCGTCGACCCGCGCTGCAGCGCGGCCGGATCCCGCACGGAGGCCGCGACGCTCACGACGCGCTCCGTGCGGAGGCCAGCGCCGCCTCGTAGGCCCGGAGCGCCCGGTCGGGGACCGCCTGCGCGGTCTCGGTGCGCCACGCGTGGACGAGGATCACGGCGACGGCGCCGGCGAGGCCGCCGATCGCGAGCCACCAGATGTGCCAGATCGTGGCGAAGCCGAGGAGGACGGCGAAGAAGGCCGTCACGAAGCCCGCCAGGCTGTTGCGGGGCAGCTCCACCGCCTCGGCCGCCTCGGGCTCGGCGGCGCCCTGGCGCGTCCCGGCCTCCTTCATGTCCCAGTAGGCGTCCATGCCGTGCACCCGCGGCAGGCGCGAGAAGTTCCAGGGCGGCGGGGGCGAGGCGGTCGCCCATTCCAGGGTGCGTCCGTTCCAGGGGTCGCCGGTCGCGTCGCGCAGCGCCTCGCGCCGACGGATGCTGACGACGAGCTGGACCACCGTGAGGACGATGCCGAGGAGGATCACGCCGGCGCCGGCCATCGCCACGTACAGCCACGGCGCCCAGGCGGGATCGGTGGTGTGCTGCATCCGCCGGGTCATGCCCATCAGGCCGAGCACGTAGAGCGGCATGAAGGCGAGGTAGAACCCGATCAGCCAGCACCAGAACACCGCCCGGCCGAGGCCGTCGTGGAGCCGGAAGCCGAAGGCCTTGGGGAACCAGTAGGTGTAGCCCGCAAACGCCCCGAACAGGACGCCGCCGATGATCACGTTGTGGAAGTGGGCGACGAGGAACAGCGAGTTGTGCAGCACGAAGTCGATCGGGGGCACGGCCAGCAGCACGCCGGTCATGCCGCCGATGACGAAGGTCACCATGAAGCCCAGGGCCCACAGCATCGGCACCTCGAAGCGGATGCGCCCGCCATAGAGCGTGAACAGCCAGTTGAAGACCTTCACGCCGGTCGGCACCGCGATGATCATCGTGGTGATGCCGAAGAACGCGTTCACGTCGGCGCCCGCGCCCATGGTGAAGAAGTGGTGCAGCCAGACCATGAAGGAGAGGATGCAGATCCCCATGGTGGCCATGACCATCGATCTGTAGCCGAACAGGGGCTTGCCCGAGAACGTGGCGATGATCTCGGAGAACACGCCGAAGGCCGGCAGGATCAGGATGTAGACCTCCGGATGTCCCCAGGCCCAGATGAGGTTGATGTACATCATCGGGTTGCCGCCGCCGTCGTTGGTGAAGAAGTGGAAGCCGAGATAGCGGTCCAGCATCAGCATCCCGAGGGTGGCGGTGAGGATCGGGAAGGCTGCGACGATGAGCAGGTTCGAGGCGAGCGCGGTCCAGCAGAACACGGGCATCCGGCTGTAGCCCATGCCGGGCGCGCGCAGCTTGAGGATCGTGGTGGTGAGGTTGATGCCCGACAGGAGCGTGCCGACGCCCGAGATCTGCAGCGCGACGAGGTAGTAGTCGACCCCGACATCCGGCGAGTAGGCGAGTTCGGAGAGCGGCGGGTAGGCGAGCCAGCCGGTCCGGGCGAACGCGCCGATCACGAGCGACATGTTGACGAGCAGGACGCCCGAGGCCGTCAGCCAGAAGCCGACCGAGTTGAGCGTCGGGAAGGCGACGTCCCGCACCCCGAGCTGGAGCGGCAGCACGAAGTTCATCAGCCCAATGGTGAAGGTCATGGCCACGAAGAAGATCATGATCACGCCGTGGGCGGAGAAGATCTGGTCGTAGTGCTCGGGCGGCAGGTAGCCGGGCGCGCCCCCCGTCGCCAGCGCGAGCTGCGAGCGCATCATGATCGCGTCGGTGAAGCCGCGCAAAAGCATCACCAGGGCGAGGAGCACGTACATCACGCCGATCCGCTTGTGATCGACGCTGGTGATCCACTCGCGCCACAGATAGGGCCACCAGCCCTTCAGGGTCACGAGCGCCAGGACGCCGAGGATCACGACGACGACGAAGCCGCCCGCGAAGAGGGGGATCGGTTGGCCGAGCGGCAGCGCGCTCCAGGACAGCTTGCCGAGCATCACTTGTCTCCGCGCAGGTCCGCGGCCTGGCGCGGCGGCGCGCAGAGCAGGGCGGCGGACCGGGACATCCACGTCTTCAGGACCTGATCGAACAGGTTCGGCGCGACGCTCGCGAACGCGCGCGGCGGCTCCGCCTGGCTGGGCTTGGCCAGGGCCTCGTAGCCCGCGCGGTCGAGCCTGCCGTCCCCGGCCCGGACGCCGGCGACCCAGGCCTCGAAGGCGGCGGGCTCCTGGGCGAGGACGTCGAAGTGCATGCCCGAGAAGCCGCCGCCGCTGAACTGGGCCGAGAGGCCCCGATAGGTTCCCGGGCGGTCCGCCTGCAGGTGGAGGCGGGTCTCCATGCCCGCCATGGTGTAGATCTGGCTGCCGAGCTGGGGCACGAAGAAGGAGTTCATCACGCTGGCCGAGGTGAGGCGGAAGCTCAGCGGCGTGCCGGCCGGGACCACGAGGCGGTTGACCGTCGCGATGCCCTGCTCGGGGTAGAGGAACAGCCACTTCCAATCGAGCGAGACGACCTCGACCGCGAGGGGCTTTCGCGGGGCGGCGAGCGGGCGGGCGGGATCGAGGTCGTGGGTTGCGACCCAGGTCATGCCGCCGAGGAACAGGATGACGAGGGCGGGGATCGACCAGACCATGAACTCGATGCGGCCGGAGTAGGACCAGTCCGGCCGGTATCGGGCGCGCGCGTTCCGGCTGCGGAACCACCATGCGAAGGCGAGCGTGGCCAGGATGACCGGCACGACGATGGCCAGCATCACCGCGGTGGCGTTGAGCAGGATGGTGCGCTGCTGCAGGCC
>Ga0316228_1001982_pt1 | contig 19032 bp, 18 predicted proteins | sample TBH18021metaG_FD_206005 | JGI IMG/M metagenome (GOLD analysis project Ga0316228, IMG submission 206005) | Freshwater microbial communities from Trout Bog Lake, Wisconsin, USA - TBH18021 | ecosystem: Environmental > Aquatic > Freshwater > Lake > Hypolimnion/Profundal zone | place: USA: Wisconsin... | reverse complement strand
AAAGAGAACACAGATACAGAAATGTACAACCTACATTATGATTCTTTGTGTCCCTTAATTGAATACTTAGCAGACAGGTTTGACGAAGAAATAAAATATCATAAAGTATTGTTTGATAAACTGATCAAAGAGACACTAAATAAAGACCCAACAGTTCCTGTTCCTCTGATCTTGAACGGTGCTGAATATAAAAAGTATAAAGATGGTGTTGCTGTGTCCACTCAAGTTTTAGATTTTGACGAGATGGACGAACATGCAAAAAAGAAATTTGTGAGTACTATCTTTCAAGATTTTGCTACTTTCAAAGGTGAAGACGCCTTGTTTAGAAAAGATTTTGAAGAATATGTTGCTCAAAATGCAAAAGCCAAATTTAATAAAAGGGTGTTATGGTCTTATTTGAAACAGATTCTTCCTGATACGGGTAAGAAAATAAAATATTAAAATATAAATTTTTAATTCATAATTGATTTAATTATGAATTGATTATGATACATCAAGATGGTTAAAATAAAGTAGAAAATTATTTTTTAATTACTAATTTAACTCCAATAAAAGCGTTTCTTTTCTCTTTTTTAACTCCGTCATCTCTTCAGTTAAAATTTGAAAAAGTTAAAAAATTAACTTTACATCAAAATGGGTGAATTAAAGATCTGGAGGCAGTGGAGGCAGTGGAGGCAGCAAAAAGCTGAAAATCGCCAAAACTTTTTTTAACTTTGGAGTTAAATTTTTTTTCGGCAACTTTCAGCTTTTTGCTGCCTCCACTGCCTCCACTGCCTCCAGATCTTTATTTTAACCATCGTATATAATGATTAAAAAGTTTTTAATTAATTTAACTCCAATAAAAGCATTTCTTTTCTCTTTTTTAACTCCGTCAACTCTAGATTGATATCTATCTCTGCATTCTAAACTTTTACTGTTGAATAATGCTTTAGTGATTGAAATAAAATCTCTGTCAGATATACTTCTGGCTCCATACACAATCTTATATTTATCTTTTAGTTCGGCAGCAGAGAGTACATCATCTGGGTTGTTGGTTATTTCTACGTTCTCCCAGACCCACTCCGCAAGCTCATTATTTCCCGAAATAATTTCTTCTTTCCACTCTTTCATAGAAGCTGGTAATGTTGTTTTTTTGTCCGCAAAGAATACCATAATTAGAGTCAGCATCATGCGGTAAACGTGTAGTGAGAGTGTTCCACTTATGAACAAGTGGACGTTTGCCACTGCACGGAAAAGTAATACAATTTTGAATATAACCATTCATTTTTTATTACAATGTTCTATTTAAATAAACAAAATTATATTAAAAAAGAATGCCTAAAGTAGTAACCCAAAAAGAAAAAGACGAGATACTGCGAATGTTAGACGAAGGACAAAAAATAATAGACATAACCATTGCTCTAAAAGTTTCTCATGCCTACATTTCAAAACTGAAAAAAGAATGTGCACAACAAGATTTAAAAATAGTAAAAATAAAAAACAATTCTAGTTGTTTATACTATATCGGCGACCGTCAGAACTGTGGTAGCGATTATAAACATACCATCATATATGAAAAGAAAATTGCTGTAAGCAAGATAATATTGTTGAAAAAATGGCTTCTCGAGAATACAACGTATATACAGGGGTTGTGTCCCGTTCCTAGTAACACGACACCGGCTGAATTTGAAACGTTGTTGTGCGAAAAACTTTCTGTTGTACAATAAATGTGAATTAGAAATAACAAGTTTTTTATTAAATGACAAACGTTGTATACTTTGGTTTACCAATTGAAAATAGAACAGGAAGGATTGTGCAAATGCCACTTGCACAATTTAATGAAACATATGTTTGTAACACCTTTGGTGTTAACCCCACAGGGGCCGGCCGCGCAGCGGCTAGCGCCGAAGGCGCCGGCCACGAAGTGGCTACCGACAAAGTCGGCGGCACCAAAGGTGTTAGCCCCACAGAGGCCGGCCGCGCAGCGGCTACAAACAGATGGATCGAGACGAGTTTTCCAACGTTTATAAACGAAAGAGTAACATATGGTGTTTCTGATTGTACCAAAGCGAACGAAAACACAAGACAAATTCGTCGAGTTTGGAAGATTTTCAATCAAACAGAAAAATCGTTTTTAGTAAAAGTTGATTCAGCATTTGACTTGTAGCCGCTGCGCGGCCGGCCCCTGTGGAGCTAGCCGCTGCGCGGCCGGCCCCTGTGGAGCTAACTACATAGTAAATTTGATTATATTTCCAAAATAAAGTATATTTTGGAAAATTAGATATTTTGGTGTTTAAATTTATTCAGGCATAGAAGAATTGGACTGAAGATATACAAACGTGGTTCCAATAATACCGACTGCCAAAAACGCGATTCCTCCATATAACCAGAGTTTGTTTTTTTCTACGACTTTGAACCCGCTTGTATTGGTATATGGAAGGGCCGTTGCGGCCGGAATCAGCCCCGGGCCAGGAAACTGTTTTTCAGCTTTCCACTGTAATTGCTCGTCAGCTCTGTATAAAGTGTACACCGAGGGGTTGTGGGCATTTGCGTATATGTATACGTCGTTTACAGATGTGCTTTGGATCAAACCAGGAGTCATCGTACCCCAGCTTGCTTTATTAAAAGAGGGAGTAAACGCATATTTTAACTTCCAGACACCTCCATCAAGTTGATACCAGTCGGTTGTTAGTGTGTCGAGAAACACATCTCCGTTATTTGAATTTTCAATTTGGCCAAAGTGGTTAGTCGCTTTGCGGCCGTTCGGCGGACCCCCACCCTGAAACATTTGGGGAGTATACAAGATGTTGACAGAATCGGGTTTAATGGAAGACTGGCATTGATCAGATACACCAGAATAAAAAAACGTTTGTGGAGTTGGATATGGTTTTAGACTGCCGTCTGGTTGGACTTCTCCAGCAACCCAGTCAAACGCTTGACAGTCACTATTAGACATACACGCGTTCGACGCGTCGTTTTGAGTCTCATAAGAACTCTGAGGCTTTTGTTCGGCAGGTTTGTACAGACACGCCTGAGTCTTGCTAATTAAAGTAGAATAGCCGGTGAGTTGCATGTCTGTGGTGGTTTTCAAAAAATACACCGCCAGCAACACCGCGCCAACTATGATAAATACGGGAAAAATGTATTTGAGCGCGTAAATACCGCCCGCTATTCCACCCACTACTGGAAGCCCGAACACTATAGCTACCATAAGTAGAGCTGCCCACTCTGAAATACCCTTTGCTGCGGAGCTTGCGCTCTGGGCGGCTTTATTAAGGGCATCCTGTATAGATTTATTGTTGGTCACAACATTTTGGGCGCAGTTTTGTACAATATTATACATTTGATCAAAAACGTTGTTTTGGATATAAACGTTTCCTTTGACTCTTTCTACAATAATTTCTTGATACTGGTTTACCCCTGTAGTGCAAGTTTGGCCAATTTGCACAATAATAGACATCTCTGCGTCTATTAGGGTGTTCATGGTGTTTGTTGAATCTGCAAACTGTGCCATGTTTAGTCCTGAAATAATACTTTTTGCATCTTGGGTTAATTCCTGTATCAAAGACTGTTGTGCTTCTGCTGTTTGTAAAGAAGTCATTAACGCTTGCATATTAATTGTTGCAGTTTGTGTAAAATGGTTTCCTGTGATGTGGACATCTCCATCAATATCTGTAACACTTATTAGTTGTGAAGAATCTTCGGTGAGTTGTGTGGACTGTATAATTGTTGTAGACATCGTCGATATAGCTTTGGTAACGCTATCGATAACATTTTGTGAAAAAGAAGCACCCATTTCAATTTTGTGTATCGTTTATTTTATTTAAAACAACACACTCTGTCTGTCGAGAATATAACACTTTTGGTGCCGCCGACTTTGTCGGTAGCCACTTCGTGGCCGGCGCCTTCGGCGCTAGCCGCTGCGCGGCCGGCCCCTGTGGGGCTAACAATATTAAAAACTACACAATGCTTATTATTTTTAAACAAGTATGAAAATGGCTGACTATCTTGAATTAGATTCAACATACAGAAATAGACTGTTGTGGCCTAAACCGGGAGAATTTGAGGTGTTGCTTGCAAACTCGGGTACGTCTAGAATGTCTCAAAACTCGTCCACATCTTTGGCCAACCAAAACACAGTTCAAGATCCGATAAGTTTAAGTATGCCAATTATTGCGTGGACCGGGTTGTATTTTAACGAAGCGGCCTTGGGCACAGATTTTATTAGAGGAACGTTTGTGTTATCGGGGTTGGGTAACGGAAATTCGAACAACCTGTTTATAATAGAGGCTCTGGTTACTCATACATTTCAACAAACTTACAACTACTATGTAAACGCCGTGTTTCGAAACTTAAACAAATTAGATCAAGTGGCTAGGATTTTGGAATATGTGTATTTGGGAAACAACAACGCACAAGTGATTGTGAGTTCAACAAATTTTAAATTCGATATAGGTGACTCTTTTTTTATAGGAGACCCCACCGATTTATCAGACCCCAACAACGGTTTTCTGTTTGTACCCACCGGATCAAACAATAGACAAGATTATCTCAATATGATCATATACAACGATTCGTTGAACGAATCCAGGCCCATCGAAGGATACGACGAAAACGGAGGAGTGTTGGCAATAGGCGGAGATCCCACGTTTTTGTGGCAAGGGTTTCACAATTTCTCTATCAGACAGCAAGCTCCAAACTTTATATTAACTACCGGTCTTGCATCAACTGCAAGCACCGTTATTATCACCGGACCGGCAATCAATCAAGACAGCTATAAAAGTTGGTTTATCAGAGTTACCGCGCCTATTTACGGAAATAGTATAATACCGCCACAGACAGAAACGCGACATATAACACAGTACGACAGTGTAACTAACACGGCAACGGTGTTTCCGCCTTTTAGCGCTTCTGTCGCCGGGTTATCGGTTGAACTGAGCCAATTTGGAGCAGAGAATGCAAACGGTCTCAGGTGGGGGTTTAGAGGAATACAACAGGTTCCTCTTTACCACGTGAGACTTTTGCGTCTTCAGCTACCAAACCAGATTTTAAAAATAGGAAACGGGGGCTTACCAGCGCTACAGTCCCGTTTTTATGTGGAACTCAACAGTGTTGATCCTACGTCAACGAGTAATTTTCTAATTTTTTCCAATTCTCCTTATGCAACGGGGTGTATGTTTAGATGTACAGTTCCTCAAGTACCAGACCCGGATGCACAAAAATACATCACTCTCACAGGAGATGATATGGTTCAAACTGTTAGATTTAGACTTGATATGAACATGTTTTTAAGAATAACTCTGGGAAGCACGGGAGAGGTTTTTGAAACGGTGTTGCAAGATTCTGTTCCTCCTGCAAGACCAAAAACAGATCTTCAGCTTAGCGCGCTTTTTGAGTTTATTCCGGCGTAAAGATGTAAAACATAATATATTTTCAATAATAAATTATTATTGAAAATTTTTAATTTGAAAACGATTAACAGTTTACTCTATTATTTCGGGAACTTCGTATGCAACACCCATATTTTTAGCTACACGAATTACATCTTTTGTAACCTTCGAAACACTAGGTGTGTCATCTTCGATGTACTCTTCTTTAGGAATAAAACCGCACAGGTGCTGGTCTTCTGAAAGAACAAGTATTATATCATCGTCATCGCAAAACACTAGATTTAAACCGTGTTGTTTTGTTATTTTTACGACGGGTTTGACTATAGCCGAAGCAATAACTCTTCTTTTTGGTTTTTGAGTTGAAGGTTCTGGAACTTCGTTTTTTTCTGTTTCATCGTCGTTTTGATTTTGACTTGTTTTATACTGTATCAAATTATCTACTATTTGGGTTTTTGTCTGTTTAGCAACTGGTAAACCTAGTTTGGTGCATAAATTTTTCAGTGTAGAGACTAAAATTTTATTGTACCACGTCGTACTTTCGATCTCGCTAATGCTTAGTTTGTTAAACTCATCAACCGATATTTCGATATTTTTGCTACCCCCTTTGGGGGCTGTGCCTTCGGCGGCGGCCGCTTTGCGGATAGGGGGTTTTGTTTTTGAACTTTTAGTGCGCTTTTCTGGTATGACGTTGACGCTGCCTGAAGTTTCAACTTCTGCGTTTTGCATCGTCTGTCTGCTTTGTAAAAATGATTCAATTAGTGATTTCGCGTGATCCACGTCAAAATCTTCATTACACTGTTTACAAAAATCTGAAAAATCGTTAAGAAGTAAAATACACCCTTCGTTGAAGTAGTTCATTTTGTTTATTTACTTTTCAATTGTTTTAAAAAAACAAATTTCATTTTTTTTAAATCAAACCCAAAGCTCTACAAACTGTTTCTTTGACACGTACGATGTTTTGGTTGTGTGATGTAATTGGATTTAATATTTCGGCCAGCTGCCTTTCTATGTCTTGTATATCGACTGTTCTTCTGAGGGCGGCTTCTGGTGGAACCAAAACGCCAGCAGACGTTTCATTTGCGCACACGTTTACGGGAACGCACGTTTCTTCTCCGGTGTTGTCGTCAATTGCACACACTTGCGTCGTGACGCATATTTCTTGCGCAGTCGGACTGTTACATGCTATATCTCCATTAGGAGTCACAACACATTCTTCAGAAGATTGACTTTTTATACAGATTTGATTTCCTTCGTCTGTAACAACGCACTCAGTAACACTAGAATTCTCTCCGCCTTCGACGGCGGCCAAAGAGCGGCTGCCTAAGACGGGGGGTTTGGAGCGGCGGTATACGGGGAAGGGGTAGGAGACGGAGCTGCGGTATAAGGCGGAGGGGTAGGGGACTTCACGACCATCGGGAGGCCCGAAAAGCCAGTCCAAGACGGGAGCCCCCCAGGTTTCCTCGTAGTGGCTAATCCTTACGGGACTGCCGCCTACGGAGCCAGTCCTTACGGGGCTCCCGTCTTCGATGGTGACCTCAGAGTTTTCCTGAACATTAATACTTTCAGAAAACCCTTGTGTATTTTTTTTTAATTCAATTTCTTCTTCCAGCTCTCTAACCGTTTTTACTTTTCCATTGTGGTGTGAAATGTTAATACCCATAACCAAAGCCGTTGCAACAGTATTTTTTTTCCCACTTGGTGAAACGGGCGTGTCTGTTAGTATTAAGAGTTCAATTTCTTTACACAGCTCTTGAACTGTTTTTACTTTTCCGTTTGGACGTGTGATGTTGATGCCTAATAATATGGCTTCCGTAACAACATCTTTCTTTTTCTTTTTTAAACATTTTGACAACATAGATGATGCAGAGGCGCCCTCCTCTGATTCTGCCGGTGGCGCCAAAGGTGCGGGCACTATTTGCTCATCTAGCAATAATTTTAAAGAAATATCTTCTAGTAATTCTTTGCTTGTTTTGGCTTTTCCGTTGGGTCTATTAATGTCGATGTTAAATTCTAGTGCTTGTCGAACAATATCCTCTTTTTTTTTCTTAGCAAGATTCTTACATAGTTCATTTTTTGTTTTTACATTCAAATTCTTATTAACCACGTCTATATTTTCGTCTAAAGCCTGTATCACAACACTCTCTTTAGTTTTTTTTGTACATTTTTTTGGTTTTTTATATTTTGCGATATCTACATCGTTTGCAACTAAAAAATCAAAAAGAGGTTCTTTTTTAAATTTACTCCATCCAGATAATCCTTCGTCACGTGCGATATTTTTAAGCTCTGTCAAGGTGAAATCTTCCATTTTTGTTTCAGGTGTATCCTTTATACACTTTTCTTTTTGTAAATATGGTTTTTCTTTTGCAGCAGACATTGTATTTTCAGATAACGCTTTAAAATTCCAAGGTTTATCTAGATTTGCTTGAACTATATCCCATGTTATGGACGGGTTTCTCGATAATTTTTCAAAATTCCAAGGTTTATCTAGGTTGGCTTGAACGTCATTCCATGTTATGTTCTGGTTTCCAGATAAGTAATAAAAATTCCAAGGTATATCTGGATTGGCTTTAACGATATCCATTGTTATATTCGGGTTTGTCGATAATACTTCAAAAGACCAAGGTATATCTGGATTGGCTTTAACGATATCCATTGTTATATTCGGGTTTGCAGACAACGAATAAAAATTCCAAGGTAAATTTGGGTTGGCTTTAACGATATCCATTGTTATATTCGGGTTTGCAGACAACGAATAAAAATTCCAAGGTAAATTTGGGTTGGCTTTAACGATATCTATTGTTATATTCGGGTTTGCAGACAACGAATAAAAATTCCAAGGTAAATTTGGGTTGGCTTGAACGTTATCCCATGTTATGGATGGGTTTGCAGATAACTGATGAAAATTCCAGGGTTTATCTAGATTGGCTTGAACGATATCCCATGTTATGGACGGGTTTGATGATAACCAAGAAAAATCCCAAGGTAAATCTGGATTGGCTTGAACGATATCCCCTGTTATGGCTGGGTTTTGTGATAACCAATAAAAATCCCAAGGTAAATCTGGATTGGCTCGAACGATATCTATTGTTATGTTTGGATTTTGTGATAACTCGTCAACATCCCAAGGTATATTTGGATTGGCTTTAACGATATCCCATGTTATATTCGGGTTTGATGATAACCATTGAAAATTCCAAGGTAAATCTGGATTGGCTTTAACGATATCCCATGTTATATTCGGGTTTGTCGATAATACTTCAAAAGACCAGTCTTCATCTGGGTTGTCTTTGATAAATTGAAACCAATTTTTTTTCCAGGAGGTATCGATAATAGTGTTTTTAACTCTTTGCATATTATATATTTTATATTATAAATGTGTTTATTTATTTAGAATTTCACATTTTTTTAGCCAGTTGTATCCAAAGAGAAATCTTTGGGGACTTGACGCGAAGTGACTAGCCCCGTAGCGCCGAAGGCGCCGGCCACTTCGTGGCTAGGGGCCGGCCGCTGCGCGGCTACACAAGCGGTTTGTTAATAAATGCAAGGTATCCTTCCAGTTTTTCGTCTGCATTAAAACCCACGCTTTTTCGTCCCGCCATATACCTGTCCATGAATTCTTTTTCAAAGGTCGGATGTTCTGTCTCCAGTTCCAGCAGCTTAGAAATAAGATCTTTTTCTTTTACTTCCAGATCTACAATCATTTGTCTGGCTTTTTCCTGAGTATATCTGTTATTAGCAAGACCCACCCTCATGGTGATATAATTGTCTAAGTCAGAGAGGTGAGGCGATATTTCTACCGATTCTTTTAGATGTTGTTCTCGTTGTTTCAGTTCTTCTATTTCTTTTTGTTCTCTCGCCTTCTTCTGCCTGATATTTTCAATCATAGACTGTTCTATAATGTTTTTAACATCTACTTTTTTAACTTCTTCCGCGAACCCCTTTACCACCAGAGGGAAAGGCTCTCCTATCTTGCATATAAAAACTGAATTACTGCTATCGATGTTTTTTACGATATAATCCGACGCGTCTTCTGCTTCTAAAAGGTTAGTATACGCGCCTCTTATTTTTCCGACCCCGTAAATATATTTATCTGCGTTTATGAATTCGTCAAGTCGGTTTTGTTGCTTTTCGCTTAGCCCAGGGCGAATTTCCCTGTAAAACATCAACAAATTCTTGTTGATACGAGGAATAAACGAAAAAAGAGCAAACTGCGGGTCATGTTTTTTAACGAAGTTGTCTGAAAACCTTTTATTGAATACTGGATATGGCCCAATATTTAATTCTTTTTTGGCGTTTTCTAGCTCTGCTTCTGTCAAGGGCGGAGTATTCTCCGGTGCTGTAATTGTAAACGTAGGGATTGAATCGAAATCTTCCATTTGTTATATATATCGAAGTTTATAAACTATATTAACAACAGGCTTTCGAGCTGTTTTTTATTATTCAACCAGTACAATACAATAAACAACACAAGAAGCAATACCAAAATAATCCACCAATCACAAGATTCCATTGTGTCATAAAAATTTTCTTTTGTATTTTGGTTAAACGGGTAATAAAACTGATTTCCGGCCTCGTGCGGTCTAACCATCGTTTGAGAAACGCCGACAGGTTGACGTAAGGTGTTCATCATGTTGCTTGCTTCGCCGTAAGTCCTATTAATTCCACTAAGCGTATTATTTACTCTATTTAAGTATTCCATTTTAGTAGAAAAAAATAATTTCTTTACTATTTTTTACTATTCATAGAGTATAACATAATAAACAACACAAAAAGCAGTACTAAAATAATCCACCAATCACAAGATTGCACTGTATCAGAAAAACTTTCTTTTGTGTTTTGGTTAAAAGGGTAATAAAACTGGTTTTGCATTGAATAATTGGGAGGCGGCATCATATGAGAAACACCGGCAGGTTGGCGTAAGGTGTTCATCATGTTGCTCGCTTCACCGTGAATCCTATTTATGCCACTAAGTGTATTGTTTGCTCTATTTAAGTATTCCATTTTAGTAAAAAAAAATAATTTCTTCCAAATATTTTTAAAATGATAAACCTATCAAAAATCAACAGTCTATTAACAAACAAATCCACTCAAAAAGGCCAACCATCATTCGGTTTGTCGTGTGTTGTTCACGAACTGTTTATGACCTCCCACCACACAGTTCAGTATATTTACTTTCAAACAGCTAATAAAGTATCGTGTCTATTGTACGTTAACTCGGAAAACTTTGAAATACAAAACGACAGTCTAAAAAAAGCAACACGCCTCGTACCGTGGTCTGATTATAATTCTTCTACTGGTTATGTATTAACACAAGAAGAAGAAGTTGGTATTTTACCAGAAGTATCAACATCTGTTTCTCCAGAGCCATATGTTAATTTACTAACAATGCTGTCGCAAACTATAAAAAATATACCGTATAAAGTTGCTGTGATGATAGAAAATTTTTTATTAGTGCACAACGGAGAAACGGTTGATATTTTTAATATTGAACGATGTGAAAATGAAAATCCAAAACTGTTGATAGTTGTAGATTTGATAACTCTAATGAACGACATGTCAGTAACAAAGATAGAAAGAGTTTTTGACGCTATCAATAATATAATGATAGAAGCATGTAACAAATATTGGATCAACTTGCACTCGTTGTTGTTAAAATGCCAGAAGTTGAAAATAGTAACACGAGGAAAAGCCTCCACAGATCCAGAGTCCATTTTAACAAAAATGGTTAAGCTTCAAAGTTCTGATCGTGCGATTAGACTTGCATTAGAAAGTTTGAATTTAAAATAATCAACCAGAAGTTTTGATGTAAAAGGTTTTTTTTGTGTTCTGCACCAGTTTAATATCGTTTTTTATTTTGTTTATCAAATCCAAAAACCAATCAAAATATTTATGTTGAATCGTTGCGTCGGCAGCCGACAACAGCACCTTACCGTTCTGAAATATAAAGATGCTAACAAACTTATCTTTTGATTTATAGCAAGTTTTATTCTTTTCCGGCTCTATTATATCCACGCAGTCTTTAAAACAAAGGGTTGTTTTTTCCTGAAAAGGAAAAGTAAACTTAACAACCGGTAGCGACAATATTTCTTCCTGCGTTAATCTTATCTTTATTTTCGTGTCCATCTTATTACCTACGGCATCTGGAATTACAATATTGTCGTTGTTTTTATAAGCATTAACCAGATAATCGAAAAAAGAAAACCTGTTTATTTGATACCCCAAATCAAAGTCAACGTTTCTCATCGCAGATTTGATGTAAACAACAAGATCATCGTCTCCGTGATTAAATTTGAAATGATTTTTAACCTTGAACAGGGTATTTCTGATTATAGTTATCGATTCGATTACGTGGTCAATGTTTTTACAGCCGGTGAGTTGGAAAACGCCGTTCTTAAAAAATTTAATATTGATTTTTTTATCTATAAACACAATCATAGTAACACAATTCAAAAAATTTTTTTTAGTGGGTTTTTCGCTATTTTTTTTTTTAGATTTTTTCGTTTTTTCTTCTATATAACCTTTTTTGAAAGACTGATATTTTGCAGAAAATATACCTTTTTTGGTTAAATCTGTTTCGATGATAATGTTCTCAAAAAATTTTTGTAGAGAAATTTCCTGAATGTTACTTTTTACAGTAAACGTTTGTGTAGAAACCTGGACGTTCTCAGAAAATTCCTGTAGAGAAATTTCTTGAATGTTACTTTTTACAGTAAACGTTTGTTTGGAAACCTGGTTTGGATAAAAAGACATTGTTGTAAAGTTATAATTTTTTGTTTTATAGAATCAAATTTTGCACAAAATACTACCTTTTTATATATTCGTTCAGATACTTAACAGCTATATGAATTAAATATCATAAATACAAATGAGTTCTACAAGTTTTTCTACAACCTCTTCTATGAGTACAAACAGTGAAAGTTTTCAAACAATAAGCAGCGACGAGTCCGCCGAAGACGACGTTATCTATTGCGAGAATAATTTATGTATTTACTGTTGGACTAGTAGCGCCGAAGGCGCCGGCCACTTCGTGGCTAGCCCCGTAGCGCCAAAGGCGCCGGCCACTTCGTGGCTAGGGGCCGGCCAACTACATATGTCTCATGCTGCTCTTCGGCCTCTTAAAAATCAGAAAACAACACAAGGTTTGGTTTATAAGTGTGATCTTATACCCGCTTCGCGGGCGGCGCCTAGCCACGAAGTGGCCGGCGCCTTCGGCGCTACGGGGCTAAAACATCACGCATCTTCGACTATTAAAACAGTTGTTAAAACGTCGAAACATATTGATTTCGTGATAGAAAACGAGGTTGAAGCATGGAAAAGAGTTTCTGTTTTTGACTCGCCCCATTTTGTAAAGGTGATCAAAACCGTCCCTGTGTCGAAACGAGAAAACAACCTCGTTGTGTTTTTTGAAGAGGTTAGCGTAGGTATGGACAACGGGAAATATATTTCTGGATCACATTGTTTATACTACAACCAACTTGCCAAAAAAGAGTGTATTTCGCTGAGCGACTTATTGAAAGACCCAGATCGACACCCATCTGCAGCGTTAAACTGTGTCAGACAAGCACTGGCAGCTATAGTAATGTATGAGAACGTAGGTATAACACACTACGATTTACATGCAGATAATATAATGATTAGAAACACTCCATATGATATTCACGTGTATAAATTTCAAGATACAATAATACCGATTATGACTTTTGGCATTGCCCCTGTGATAATAGATTTTGGTCTAGCCCATATAAACAACAGTAGTTGGGCTTCTACGAATGTGTTTTTATATCAAGGTCTTTCCAGTTTTATTAAAGATCCAATCATAGATTGTATACTGTTGTTAACAACTGTAAAAACCCATATGGAATTTCATAACTCGTGGATTGTGTCGAACTACATACAAGAAATGGAAACTTATTGCAAATATATCAAATACGTGACAAAGTGGTTCAAACACTTGAACTTAGACAAGAACGGGTGGTTCGAACGGCGGCTTTTTCCAGATACCGTATACGATATGTTGCAGTCGTTTCCGAAAGTGGAGTACGGTATATTTAGCACAAAAAATATAACCTGTGTTATTGACCTTTTACAATATTCAATCGTGGTGCCTATTGAAAAGCTTGAACACCCAAAATTCACGTTTAAACAGGCTTTGCTGCGACTTTGTGTGATTTGGATAGAAACCGTAGAACCTGTTTTTAACAATATTCGTCGTGAAAAAATGTTGTTCAAAGATCTTGTTGTATATGTTGCAAAACACAAAAACAGAGTTGACATACCTGACATCGTCAAATTAAAACGTAAATATAACAATATCCTAAATTTTCATAGGTTGATATTTGCTGTGTGCTGTTTGCGAGACGCATATTCTGATAGGATGTTCAAGCTTTCTGGGTTAATTGAAACCATTAAACAAAATCTATATGCAAAAGTTGCTCAAAAATCTACACTTGATTTTTTGAACGATGTTCCTTTCGTGAACTATTTAGTAAAACCAGGAATGAAAGTTTTAGTTCAAGACGTTGAAGAAAAAACTAGACACGTCTTTACGACTGACAAGTGTCAGGCCGCAAAAATCAACAGCAACCCTTTTGGATTTCACCAAATTATTAATAACATCTGCAAAAGATGTTCTACTTAAATAAAAATATTAAACGACTTATAATAATTTTTCAAAACTAAAGTTTTGAAAAATATCGTGTTTTCAACAGATTCACCAAAAAATCAATCTAAACGTCTAATTTTTTATCGTCTATTTTTCTCATGTATGCAACCAACATTTTCTCGTCTATTTTTGATCCTACAATCGATATGTTATTGTAACTAAACTGTACACCTTTTTCGATCAGTTCATCTTTTATTCTGTTATATAGAGTTTTCGAATTTGGGTGACATGTCAGATCTAACAACACCTGTATGTCGTACATGGTTTCTTGTGTTCGTAAAGACTGTTTTGCTCTAGAATCTTGTGCTCTGATTGTATAATATATGTGCTCTGGTTTTAATCCATTTCTTTTCTGTGTTCTCCTGATAAGAACAAACCTTTCCTGTTTATTTTTCTGTCTAGGAAGTGGAGCTCGATCTTGAACAGCTATACCCAGCTTATGTTGGACAGTTTGAAGTTGGACGGTTTGTTGATCGGCTGTATCGAGTAGTTCGTTGTTTTGATCTAAAAGTTCATTGTTTTGGCTTACCAGTTCGTCTAATTTAACACTCATTTCTTTAGATCTTATATCCATCTGTTTGACTAGAGATGACAACTCATCTATCTTATCGTCTTTTAGAGCTATCGTTTGTTCTAGTTGAAACCGTCCCCGTTTCCTAATTGACGGGAGTATCTGCTCGTATACAAATTTCTGAAACGTTTTAGCAAAATGTGTTTTACTTTTCATGATTAGAGCATACAGACCCGGTTCATTTATGTATACTGCTTTACCTGCATGATATGATGGTTCTATACTAGAAATTGCTGTTATGGAGTTGGTACCTCCGGGAGATACCAACTCTTCCATGATTGTTTTAAGATCTTTTTTGTAATCATCGTCCAATTTAAAAAGCGAATTTTTTATGTTTTTATGTTCCAGAATAGTACACACATCTATTCCACAAAAGTACGGATCGTCAAACGTCCCTACGATCTTTATTTTTTGGCCTGGTTTGGTTTCAAAGTCAAATGTAACATGATTGTTCTCAAACTTGATTAAAGACTGCATCGTGTAATTTAGTATTTCATATGATTAATCATATGAAATTTCAATTTTTTACACGTTTCTCAAAAATGTTAATTCGTTTCTTTTTTTGAGACGCCGCTCTGAAAACCCTGACAATCCTTAATAGGTTCTATTAATTTTGGTGGATTATCCAGTTCTGTAACCGCCTCGTTTATATATATATTTAATACTATTTTGCTTTAATAATATTATCAATGATTTATGTTGAGACATATTAAAAAAATAGTAACTTATTTAAAATGAGCTATAAAGCAATTATTAAAAATTCAGACATGCCAGAAGATCTACAACAAGAGGCTGTAGATGTTGCAACAAAGGCTTTAGAAACATATAACATTGAAAAAGATATTGCGTCCTACATCAAGAAAGAGTTTGATAAAAAATATGGACTTCATTGGCAGTGTATTGTAGGAAGAAATTATGGTTCATATGTTACTCACGAAGAAAAAACTTGTATATATTTCTATGTGGGAATAATCGCGATTCTTTTATGGAAGGCTGGTTAATGTCAAAAATTCAATATTGGACAGTATGGAATGATTAAATAGCATTAATAACGATATTTTATATATTTTTGTTCGTCTAAACTATTATATATAAAACATATTTCAATTTCAAAACATAGTTTTGAAATATTTATCGTCTTATAGAAGCGATATCATTTTTTTATGTAAAAGAACTATATATGCTTTAAACAAGTCTGGATCTAAAACAGACTCTGTTATAGTGCTTTTAGATTTACTAAAGATAGAAGAAGGAGATATTGTAAACAGAATATATACGAACACACTAGGTTTTTTAACAGGAATAGGCAAAATAGAAGGTAATGATATGATAGGATTTACAATTGGTGATGTAAAATTCCAAATATTCGCATCAGTAAGATCTAACTCAACAACCGTCCTAGAAGAAACCACAGACGCTGGCAGTGCAAATATATTATCAATATTATCTATGTTAGAACATTGGCTAATAACCGATATGTTAGAATTGATATTACTTCTAGATGTTAGGTTTTTAATAAAAGTTTTGACACTTATGACATTTGACGTTGCAGGAAGTTTATATTCCTTGCTCGTTCTTTGTATACCTGAGTGCAACTTATGATTTTTATTCGGCAGATTTGCGTAATCGCTTTCTCCGGACTGTAAAATTGTTACAATGTTTGTATTTTCAGTTTTTAACGCATCTTGTAATAAAGAACCATAATTTTCTAATGAAAGAATTGGAACTTTTACTCTATATTCTAATGTTTGCATTTTTTAATATCTATTCTAATAAATCAAGAAAATTTATGTCTTCTGTACATTGTAAATAATTGCTAGGGTCTTCTACAAACGGAGACGTAAGCCATGATTCAATATCTTGGATTTCGTCTGTTTTATTTGTTTTCTTGACATGTTTGTAGTAAAAACTATATTGGTCTTTTATTTTTTTAAGAAAAGATCTAGAAATTTTACTCGTATCAACTTGTGTATTTTTTATAATTATGTTGTTCAAACCAAACATTATACAACTTGGATATATTTCTTCAAACACAGATAGAAAAACGTTGTAAAAATTTGTAAATATAGAAGATAAAAAAGAGCTATCAAATATATCTGTTTTTTTGTTTGTGATTGAATCCAAATATATACAATCTCTTGTGCTGTCGACAGTTTCAATTTTATTTGAATGTAACGTTTCGCAACACGTAGTTTGTTCAGACTGGTATTTTTTAAAACTCGAACTGCCTGTAATTGTTGAAGTTTCAACACTTATGATAGCACAACACACTGCTTTGTTGTTTCTATATCCGGTAGATAACACAATGTTATACCATACTAGATAAGATTTGAAGTCTCTTAAACTTAAAACAGAGTTGACATTATGTCGAGTATATAGTTCTATATTTGTTGTTTTTTTAGTTTTGGATGGACAGTTCATACTATGTATATGTTGGGTGTCAAAAACAACATCAGTTGTACAAACAGGAGACCCCGGCAACATATAATCTTCTGATTTTGAAAAAACCGATTTGCAACTATTTTTGTCGTTGTTTGTTTCAGTGTTTGAAAACAACGATTCAAATATGGTTGTGTTTGTTTCTTCGTTTTCATTCCTCAAACAATCGTTTTTAAAAGTCTGATTATACGCCCTTTTTTTAAGAAAAGACATGACACCACAATTAAAAAATTTATAACTTTTGATATTAAAATTCAATTTATATTCAAATTATATAGTTTTCCAATACATAACTCTTCTATACTGTTAAACACATTCAATATTTTAAGTTTGTTTTCATCCATATATTCGTTTAGTTTTTCATAATCTACATGACCCATGTCAGGAATAGACACAGCTTGTATGTCTACTTCTGTAAAAAGTTTTCGAGTTACAGGATAATTTAAAACGCTTGTATCTAGTTTTGTCTCTGTCGATTCTATGGTTTCTAAATTTTTATGTTTTTGAATTAATTTCAAAGCATTTACAGGTCCAATTTTATTTATGTTCGAGTTATAATCTGTTCCACATAAAATGCAAAAATCTAACATCTGGTTTTCAGATAATTCTAAACTAGATAATATATAATCAATATTAATTATGGTTGCTTTTTTGGCCAAAACATTGATTTCTGTTATCATTATAGGAACGCAACATGCCAAAACATCTGTGTCTTTTGTTAAGACAGCGTCTGCCAAATTGTTTTTGATTAGATGTGCACATAAAATTTCGGCTTCTCCAGGCGCACTAATTACAGCAAATCCAAAAATATTTGCAACGTGTTTTACTATTTGAAAGTCTTCGCTTGTTATTCTGAAAATATGTTTTCGTTGTTTTTCTACGTGTTGTTTGATTTTTTCTAAATCTTGTGGTTCTATAGTTTCAACTATTGCATTCGAAACTACACGTTTATGTATTTGAGCCAACAAAGGACTTATTGTGCCAGATTTTTCATATTCTTCAATAGCAATAACAGACTCTGTTATTCTTGTTTCAGAAGTTTCTTTTTTTGTAATTCTTCGCTGTTTCTCTTGGTTTTTCTCCACTGGGGCCTTACCATCAAACACTACAATTACATTTATTTTTGCTTCTACCAATGATAAAAACAAATTAATAAACGCCTCTTTGAACTGCTTTTCATTATTACATATAGCTTTGTATACACACATATACATGTTTGCATCAATGCTGATGGTTTTGTTAGAAAAAAAAGTTAATGGAACTATTTTTTCAAATGCAGAGCATTTTTTTTTAAGAAACTGTCTTAGGTTAACTATACCCATGTTTATTATTTCAATTTGCGTTTTGTTATTTTTTTCATATATTTGTATTATAAAATGTCGTTTTCTATAAACAGTAATAATAATTCTTCTCAAAATACAATATCAATTAATAATGTTCCAATTCAATCGGGTTTACCTAATGAACCCGCTATTTTAGTATATGGACCGTCGCAAAATCGATTTGTTTTTGAAACTTTATCAGATTTACGAGGAGTAACAGGCCCACGAGGAGCCACAGGGGCTCGTGGGCTTCCTGGTGATCCAGGCATTCAAGGAGCAACTGGGTCTCGTGGGCTTCCTGGTGATCCAGGCATTCAAGGAGCAACTGGGTCTCGTGGGCTTCCTGGTGATCCAGGCGTTCAAGGACCAACTGGTCCTGAGGGTTTTGCATCAAATACAGGCGCAACAGGTCCTACCGGTGCAAGCGGTGATGCAGGTCCTACTGGTGCAAGCGGTGATGCAGGTCCTACTGGTACAAGTGGTGATGTAGGTCCTACTGGTGCAAGCGGTGATGCAGGTCCTACTGGTGCAAGTGGTGATGTAGGTCCTACTGGTACAAGTGGTGATGCAGGTCCTACTGGTGCAAGCGGTGATGCAGGTCCTACTGGTGCAAGTGGTGATGTAGGTCCTACTGGTGCAAGCGGTGATGCAGGTCCTACTGGTGCAAGT
>Ga0316228_1001971_pt1 | contig 19136 bp, 40 predicted proteins | sample TBH18021metaG_FD_206005 | JGI IMG/M metagenome (GOLD analysis project Ga0316228, IMG submission 206005) | Freshwater microbial communities from Trout Bog Lake, Wisconsin, USA - TBH18021 | ecosystem: Environmental > Aquatic > Freshwater > Lake > Hypolimnion/Profundal zone | place: USA: Wisconsin... | reverse complement strand
GGCTCCGAGACATGTCGTCGGCCATATCGTGCTTAATCAACATTCTTTGCCTGCTCAGCAGCAATAATTTCCTCAACAAAGCGCATAAGGAATGTTTCGTGTACATATTCCATACAATGTTTCTTAGCAATCTCTAAAACTTCTTGGCGTGTTAAGTTCATTCTTGATCCTTGCGGTGTTTGCGCTTTCTTGTATACTTGGTACGATCACGTTCTACCTTAGCTTTAAATGGCAAATCCTTGTTAAACAATGCCTGATGTCTGCGTATATTCATTTTAATTTTCTTGGTATTTTTCATTGTAGTAATTATACAGTCAATAAATCAAAATGTCAAGCGTAAGCGCCAGAACCACCATCATCGGCATAGCCGTAACTGTGATCCAATTCATCGTCATCTTCATCTTCTTCGATGGTTTCGTACCCGCCTAACTTACCTGTGACTAACTTGCCAGTCTTGATAGTTTTCATTAGATGCTTTTTACGTTCGGCATCTTCTTTGGCTTTACGCTTCTTACCATTAGTAAGTTTGAGGGTCTCATCATATTTGCGAGCCCACTCAATACCTTGTAGCCAATGTTCAATAGCTTCAATAGTGCCACTAAAGAAATAAGCGTCACGACTATAGTGCGGAAAGTGATCGTCCTTGGGCTTTACGTAAATATCACTGGTACTACCAATGCTGACCCATGCGCTGGTATTGTAAGGCGTATCGGCGAACTTAAAGCCAAGCTCATCGGCTTTGGCTTCTACGCTCTTCATACGCTGCATGTCATTCCATGTTAATGCCATTATACTACCTTTCCTAATACTGTGCTGATTAATTCATCTACTAGATGATCATATGCTTGTCCACGAACGTGTTTGGCCATGTAGATATCTCGTACTAGCTCGTTACCATTTGGACCAGTCCACATAGAACCAGTGGTAGACTTACGTTTCTTAAGTTCTTCAACTAGATCCTCGGTTTCAAAGTCATCTAGGTCAACCCAAACTTCTTCTTCAACAGTTACGTATGGCATTATTTAAAGTCTCCCTTTTAACTCTTTAAGTAATTCATCAACGCTAGTCATACTAGCTGTTGAACCTTTATAGCCAGGATCATCACCAGCACTCCACTTCTTAATATCTACATCCGTAGAACTCCAACTTGGACCCCACATAGGTTTTGGTTTAGTTGGATCGTTAGTACCAGGCCAACCTGTGTTTGGATTTGGTCCAAACGGAGTAACAACCGTTGGTGGTTGATATGGCGGAGTAAACGGCTCAACTTTATTCTTTTGTTGAGCCCATTTTACTTGATTGAGTTCATCTTCAAGACGACTTAAACGCTGGTTAAGATTGCGCATGTCCTCTATTAAGCGTGCTAGCGGACCGTTCTTTATGACCTGATCAGGATGTTCCGCTGTACACAGCACAGTTATAGTCATAAGCGCACGTAAGGCGTCCTTAATGCGTTGATCGTCTGACTCTAGTGCTTGGTCAATAATGCTTACAATCTGTTCAAGATCGAAGTCTTTTTGGTCTTTTTCTCTGCCTGTACTCATGGTTTAGTGCCTCGTATTGCCTGCTGTTAACATTGGTAGTAGCTCTAGTACTTCGTCATCAATGTCTTCAAATTCATCAACATCAACAGGTACAGCACGTTCTGCTAATTCACCGCTAGCTGCCATTTCTCGAATTCTAGCTACTAGTTCGTTGAGTTCTTCTTGGGTGCCTTCAAAGTCATCAAAGGCGCCTGGAGCAAACTCAATTTTCCAAACCTTAGGTTCTTTGCCGTTGTTATCTTGTTCGCTCATTTTGCCTCCATATCGTTAAGTACACCTTGTAAAAACTGCTCAATCTCTTTAGCTAAGGGATTGCTAGCTTTGCGTAGCTCTTGTTCTGCTTGCGCTAGGAACATACAAGCTACTCTAAATTGTAAACTACTGCTCCTCGGATCCATTGCTGGCATAATTGTCCTCTTGAAAAAATTTACGTAATGGTGTTACCAGTAACGGCAAACACAACAAACCAATCCAGGCAAACTGCGCTACTGTAAACCATATAGACTTATGATTAACAGTAGCTAGTAAAACCATAGCTACTTCGAAATAGAATAAAGTAGACCAAAACAACCAAAGTTCAAATGGTTTAAACTTTATCATACTGATCCTCACTTAATTTACTAAACAAATTAAGTTTTTCGGCGGTAGATTTAACTGATTCCACTTTGTTTGTTACTGTTTTAAGTTCTGAAATAATGCGATCAAGATGCTTATGGTCTAGCTGTTTGATCCAGCGAACTGAACGTTCTATACGATCTAGATCCACTTCTGTGCCAGCCTGTAGCATTTCTTCAACATCATACATATTCTCTATACCCATGACAGTCATCATTTCTGTGATTTCAATTTCACAGATATACTTGTCGTTACCTACACCTAATATTTTCATTATGCGTATGCTTTCTTTTTCTCAAATTCATAGTAAGCAGTAATACCAAATGTTGCTTCTTCTTTGTTACCACCGTGTACTACAAATAGTGTGTCGCAGTAGTCTGGATCACCCCAGCTGTCGCCGTAGTAACCATCTGTAAACATCACAAACTTTTTAGGAACAATGTCGTTATCACGCATGTATTCCCAGTTACACATAAACATAGTACCACCACCGCCACCTGGTTCCCATTCCATGATGTCATCTAAGTTTTCGGGAGTAAACACTTGTGCGTTATACACGCTAGTATCAAATGACCAAAGGTGTAAACGGAAACTTGTGTAAATTTCCATAATACCTTTAATTTCACTTAGGATATCACGCAACATTTCGTCTGTCATAGAACCTGATGCGTCAATTGACACACAGATATCAATTTCTTTGTCAAAATCGCTACCTGGCATAACAGCATCCATGTCCCAACCTTTACGTGACGCACGTTGCCATGTGTAGTCTGTACGCATTGTGCTTTGGATTTGTTGCTGTAACAAACTACGCCAATCTAGTTGAGGCGCTGTAAGATCTTTAATCAAACGTTTAACACCTGCTGGCAATTGACCTGCTTGGCAAGTCTGTGCCGCAGCCATAACAGCTTCTTTGATCTCGTCACGGATCTGTTTCTTTTCTTCCTCAGAAAGTTTAGGACGACCTTTGCCATCTTTGTCGCTAGGTGTAGTACCACCATCTTCGTCGCCTTCGCCGTCGCTGTCACCTTCACCATCTAAGTGTTCGTCTAACAACAATTTTTCTAGGTCATCAATGCTGATTTTCTTAGCATTTTTCATTAGATCATCATATACTTCTTCAGCTGACCAACCTTTGTATTTGCTGTCAAATAATCCAACAGGAATCTTTTCACCAATGCGTTGATCCAACAAGTCTTGGTTTACACAGTAATCGTCAGCAATATTCCAAATACGTGGGTCACGTTCACCTCTACGTCCCATATGGTCGTATACACAGTGTAGTACCTCATGCCCCATTAAAAATTCTACTTGTTTAGCAGGCATTTTGTTAATAAATTCACTGTTATAGTAAAACATACGCCCGTCAGTAGCAGCAGTAGGACACCATTCATCTGCGTTTACTAATTTTAAACGTGTTGCTAGGTTACCAAAAAATGGCGCCTTAAGCAATAGCGCAATTCTAGCAGTAATAAGTTTTTCACGTACTTTAGCATCAGTTTGTGCGTTAGTAACTGTACCCTTAAAACCTTTATCTTTTTGTGCTGTAGTGTTAGTTGCCATTGTCTACCTTTCTTTAGTTAATAGTGTTATTGTACTATCATTTCTTATATTTGTCAAGTAAAATTAATATAAATACCATATAATGAAATATTGCTCTGCGCCCTTTACAACAATCAGTGTCCTTCGAGGTGGTGGTATAAGTTCTTGTTTATGCCCGGGTTGGCATAAATTCGGTGACAGTATGGGTAACTTATTAGATAATTCATTGAATGAAATATTTTCAAATGAACATTTTAATATATTTAGACAATCAATTGTTAATCAATCATTTGAATATTGTAAATCATCTGAGTGTTCAAAACTCTGGAACCTCGACACCGTTGATGATGTTTACGAAACTGTAAAAGATCTTCCGACTCTTCCGACAACAATGAATGTTCAAATCGATGATAATTGCAATTTAAAATGTGGTAGTTGTCGAAATGATGTCATATGGTCCAAACCAGCCAATCCAACCGTTGAAAAAATATTAGATAGATTAGTAAAAGATTATCAAGATTTTCCACATCCAGTTTGGTTTCAATGTGATGGCACTGGAGATATATTTGCCAGCACAGCATACAAAAATTTCTTTATGCGTGACGACCTGCCTAAGTGTTTTCAGTTTAACCTAACTACAAATGGAAATTTAGTTACTAAAAATCTTGATATACTGAAAAAAATTAAAAATCAAATATTTAGTGTTTGTGTTAGTTTTGATGCTGCTACCGAAGAGACCTATAAAGATATAAGAGGCGGCAAATTTAACTTAATTATTGACGGGGTAAAAGCTATGCAAGACATGGGCATACTCCGTGTTAATACCTCATTCGTAACTCAGAAAAAAAATTATTTAGAGTTATTAGATCATTATTTAATGTGTAAAGAACTGAATATTAATTATGCTGGAATTAGTAAAATTGATCGATGGGACCATATGTCAGACCAATGGTGGGATGAAAATCAAATTGATAACAATCCAACCGTTGACTATAAATTTCTAATTACAGCACTTAAAATAATTAAATTAGATAAAAAGTTTGGATTATGCGGCGGGTTGGAAACTTTAATATCTAATTATCGATTAACTGCTAACGAACAAAAAACTATTTGGATTAATCCCAGTACTTAAGCAGTATGCGCCAGGATAAAGTGTGTTAGCGCAATGTCACTTAGGTATAACCGCCTATATCCATATTCAGTATGCCAAGCCCATTCTTCGGATTGATTTTCGATACCGGCCCAATCTGCCAATTCAACGCTTGGACCATAAGTTTCCCATAACCAAATCCTATATTCGTGGAACGTATTTGCCCACGTAGGTGTAATACAGTGAGTAAAGTTAGCCTTACCAAATCCATTCATTCTGCGATCTAATTTTTTAACAGTATAGTTTTTCATATCCAATTTCTTAGTTCAAGTTGATAATATATAGCATCAGCATATAGGATGTGTTGCTTAGGTCCTGGATGCGCATTGTCTGTACCTAAATCTACAAAAGATTTGTTAAATGCATTATAATATTGGTAAAAATTAGGAAAATTTCTATAATATAAACAATTCTGTTCTGATGACAACATTCCGACTAATAATAACTTACATTCAACCTTGTTACAAAAATTAACTACTTGGGCAATGTGACTGATAGATTTGTAATACATAAAATCATCATCTATTAGAAGTTGTCCAATTTTTTATCGGAGGAGTGTCGTGAAGTATAATGCCGGACTCCAGTGACTGGTGTATAGTATGGTATTCTATTTAATGTTGTTAACCCCCACACTACTAGGTCATCTTTTCTAATATCAGATTGAAGTATTTGGTCAGCAGCCCATTCGATTGATGATCCAGATTCTGCTAATGTACTTACAGGAATTTTGAGTTTTTTACCAAGTATTGTTCCCCATGCCTGTTCAAAAGTTATACCATACCCGGTTGTAATACTATCCCCCACAGCCCATAATTGATTTTGGTCGCCGACTCTATGATCAGCAAGCCGACATATTTTAGAAATTGCTTGGTTAGCAATATCATCAACTAGTAAATGGTCTATACCGGTGATTTTTTTAGTTTGTCCGATAGCCCATAGTAGATGTTCAACCTGGCCTTTGTTACTGTTAGCGGGGTCATCAAAATCAAACTTTTCATCAGTAGGCCCAGGAAGATAAACTACATTATCAGCAAGCATGATTGCTTTAATAAATTCGTTTGTGTCTGAAAACTCGATAATTGATGTATATCCAACCTGATAGTCAATTGTATAATTCTCAGAATTTATAAGTATTGCTGAATCAGAAAATTCATTGATTCGTGGCAGGAGATATTTTGTGTCATGACTAACTAATAAAATCATATTTAAAAAGCCCCTTGCGGGGCTTTTCCTCTACTATGCTACAGCCTGTACAATGTACTTGCCAAAGCGTTTGTGGAACTCATCAAACGTTTTAAGTTTGTTAGGAACAAACGGCAAGTTGTATACAGTTAACGCCACACGTGCGCCCATAACTGTTAACTCTGTAGTAAAGTTTTCCATCATGAACTTGAAGAAGTTATCAGCATAATCATGCCATTTATCTTTGTCTGCTTCTTTGTCTTTTAAGTCTTTCAACTCATAACACATAGAAATAGTCAAGCTGTACATAGCTGAGATTTCTTTAACTTTAAGTTCTTTAACCTTACCTTCAAGTACGTCACGTGGGTTAGGCATTTGTCCTGCTACCTTACGGTGCGCCATAAATTTAACCGCTGTACCTTCACCTACTGTACCTGCTACTAAGTCAGTTTCAATGTTAGTAGGCAAGTTACCTTCTAGCAATTCACTAACGAAAGTCCATGAACGAGGTGTAGCAAACGCACGACTTGAATCTTTTGGATCAAAGTTAAACAAGTCTTGTTTAGCAAATGACACATAACCTACAACGTCTTTGTGTACACCTGCTGTAACAGCCCATTTTTGCCACGCATCAAAGTCTGGACGCATTTCTAAATGGATGAAACGGTTAGCTAACGGACTAGGCATTTTAAATGTAATACCTTTGTCGCCTTCTCTGTTACCTGCCGCAATCATAACAACATTGTCTGGCAACTTGTACTTACCTACACGACGGTTTAAGATAAGTTGGTAAGCCGCAGCCTGTACACTAGGTGCCGCACTGTTCATTTCATCGAAGAATAATACTACTACAGGATGTTTAGCAGCCATTTCTTCACTTGGCAAGTCAATTGGAGGTGCCCAATCCATCAAGCCTAAATCTTTATTGTAAAACGGAATACCACGGATATCTGTTGGGTCCATTTGTCCTAGGCGCAAGTCAATCATAGTACCACCCATCTCTTTAGTGATGCTTTCTACTAGTTCTGACTTACCAATACCTGGAGGACCCCAAAGGAACACTGGGCGTTGTTTGTTAAAGCATTGTAGTAATGCTACACGTGCTTCTTCTGAGGTTACTGTACGATTTTCTGTTGCCATTTTTGCCCCTATCTCTAATTAAATTAACTTACTAACAAAAAAACAATTATACTATCAAATTTTACTTTTGTCAACTACTTTTTATATTATATAGTTCTGTGTTGCTAGTGTATGTCAAACATTATACAGTCAAACTAACTAAAAGTCAATTGGTATTTGTCAGCCCAAAATATGTCAGCCCATACATCATTAACACCTGGTCTAGATCTTTTTCTTCGCGGAAATATAACACGCTAGGATCTTTGGATCTAGTATATTTGTATGCCCAAGCACCAGTTTTTAACAGTGAGGCATCATCTTTAAATAAAAATCTACGAGAAGTATCTACACTTGGACCAAACATTTCTTCAGCACGACTTTTTACAGCAAAGTAGATTTTCCATTCTCTAGATTGAAAGTCCAGAGAATAGTTATATCCCCAACGGCGTTTTGCTTTGTAGCGTAGATCTAATTTAGTTTTTTTCATAGTGTCAGTAGTATACTATCACTGACTTAAAAAGTCAACCAAAATAAAAGCCCCTTTCGGGGCTTTGTTTAGTTTGAAACTAGTGCTGTTTTTTGACAGTTACAGTTTGGATCTGTAACAGTTACATAATGATAACCTGTTGGTGGTACTTGTACCACTGGAGCAGATTGTTGAATATATGTTACCTGCGGTTGAACTACCACCGGAGCAGGTTCAACTACCACTGGGGCTGGCCCAACTACCACTGGAGCAGGACGAGCTAGTTCGTAACCAACAAAACCGCCGATAAGTGCTGGTGCGACCCAACCACAACCGTAACAGCCGCCACGATAGCCGCCACGATAGCCCCAGGCCATAGCGTTAGTTGACACAGCCACTGATGCCAATAATGTAAATGCTAATAAGATCTTTTTCATAATGTCTTCTCCTATATGGATTAGTTAAGTATTTATAATGATTATACTACTAAATTGACTAAAAGTCAATAGTTTTACACTTTGTTACAAACTCTGATTATCTAGATATTGCTGAAGATTATTGGCATGTAAGGCCAACATCATAGCATCACGTTCACTTACTATGTGTATGGTCTTGCGGTTTTGTACATAGTAAGGTTCTTTGAACCAACGTTCCAATTGAACAAAACATTTGGGTCGTATGTCGTGACTAAGTTCGAATTTAAAAAATTTAACGTGCTTGCGTATGGTTAAGTATGCTTTTTGTGTTAGTCTAAGGCTGTTGTGATTAGTTGGATTGTACCACCAACTGCTAGGACTTACTGATAATGGGGCTAACTCGTAGTACTTAGCATGCCAAATTCCTTGTGGGGTACCGTCACGCTTAGACATGATTAAGGATATATCTGATCGCCAGCTTTTAGCAATACCACGCTGAACTTGTCGCTTTTGAATAAGGTGTTTAGTTTCTTAGCTAGGTTAATAGCATGCCCTGGATTGCTAAACGATACTTTCTTATACTTAGGACCAGGATAGGCCACTAAGATATTCTGCGTTTTAAGATTAATAGGTTGGTTGTCGTAAAATACCGCCCAGATACCTTCACTGTTTAGAATTTGATCGCTTTTATAATTTGATTTATTTACGTGCTCTAATAGCACAGTAGGTTTTGGTCTACTCATCGATTGAACCTCAATTAACTACTATTATTTAGTCCAATTAACTGCGTAGATTATTAAAAACTTCCGCCATTCATCTCTACTGTGATAACAGTATCTGCGGCTTGTTCTTCTTTGATAGCAGTTAAATCAGCTATGTGCGCTAGTAGCTCAAAGATTTCTGCTTGTAGATTGCGTGCTTCTACTGCTGATAATACTAGTTCTTTACTGTTGGTCTGATTCAGTACCTGGACTTTCTTGTTGAAGCTCTTCAGATGCAAGCTTAATTGATGTTCCATATAATGCTCCGTTAGCAATGCGTAATCGTTCCTGCATTTCCTCTTGTGTGTCATAAGGACCTGCGTAAGGATAGCGATTTAATGTAATTAATTTTGGGCAATAACTTTCTACCCAACCGTTGTTAAATTTAATAATATAGTAACCTGCCGAGAAGAAACTTTTGCTTTTAGCACTTTTGGTAAAGATAGGCAACTTGTGCTTGATATCCCATAATACATTATGCGGTTTATTCTTACAAGGAAAGTCATAGACAGTGTATTCTTCTGACGGTACTTTTTTCTGTGGGGCTTTTTCTACTATGATGTTATAGCGATCACTTAAGAGTTTAAGGCTAGCAAACTGTTCGCGTTTTTGTTCGTGTTGATATACAACCCCTTCTGGATTGGTCATGATAGTACCAATTTTGATACCACCATCTTCAACAATCCAACACTTATTTTTTACAATTGATTTAGCAAGTAGCGACATAGATAATTCCAATATAAGTTAGATAATGTAGAGCTTGGTCTAGACCAAGTAATAGCCAAAATCTTCGATCAGCAGTGGTTAGATGTTTATTTAGCTGTTGTTTGTAGAAGTCTATATGGTAGTGTACAGCAAAATCTAGGGCAGCCAAGGCAATCATTGTATTGGCACTAGTAGCTACAAACACTAGAATAAAAAATGTAAAGCTAGCATGTACTAGCGCATGATGAAGGCCACCTGTGGCGCCATAGGTACCTTTTTCTCTAAGCATGTAATCAAACTGCATTAAGAAGTCTGCGATAAAATGTTTAATGCCAAATGCTACTAGTAATAAGAATACTGTTAAGGTCATTTCATTTCCTTTTTCGCTTTGTATTTTGCCATAGCCTGTTCGTAAGGACTAAGTCTTGGAGTTAATGCTGGAGACGATCCGTAGAATTTATTCTCTCCCGACATTACTCTATCTTCGTGATTATGTCTTGCACGTTTACTATCACCTCTAGCTTTAACTCGTTGCCCACATTCATTGCATTCATGATAAGCTGAGGTAAATTCATTACCGCTGGGTAATTGTTTAATTTCCATACCTTCAATAGTAAATTTGTCAACACACTGATTAAATGTACAACGTACTTTCATAGTTGTGGGATCGATAAAGGTAATATCGGTCTTCTTTTTAGACATTTTTGTCATTGTTTTTTTCCTTATAACAATTTATACACAATGAGTTAAGACCGGGACCGCCTACATGGGATATAGCCTTGCCACATTCGCAACAATGTATAAATGCCTGTGTATAGATGTATCCACGAATGGGTGGATATATGGCAGTTCCATCAGAATGATAACCTAATATTTCATCACTCATTAATTTCTAATTCTCTATAAGTTACTTCACGTGTTTCTGTACGTTCTACAATAGTACATGAACATTCTGCCCAGATCAGTTCTGTTTCTAACTCTTTTTCTAAAGCTGTCTTAAACTCATCACTGGCGTATACACAGTTATCGTAAGCCGAGAGTAAACCGCGAATAGTTTCACCCCATTCATCGTTAGACAAATCACCACACTCACGCAAGAACTCTAAACGTTTGGCGTCAATCATTACAACAAACTCCAAAGTGTTTCCTAATCTCTTGAATAGGATGCAGATACTCTTCTCCTATGCGATTCATGTTCACAGTATACGGGCTAAGAATGTCAATACAATCCTGAACAATCAACTCGGCAAACTTTTCAGTAGCTTCATGTGAGTTACCTATACGACTGGTTGGTCCTAAAAGTCCTGACTGCTCAGCAAGTTGTTTAATTCTATCGTTCATTTTAGCCTCTAATGTAAGTACTGCGTGACTTAGGAGTTTCCCACCAGTCAATCTTTTCTACCCATACGCCTAGCTTAGACATTTTTGCTTCAACTAACTCAGCCATCCAAGCACTTAGGTTTTCACTTGTAGGAACAAATTCTACTACAAAGAAACCTTCATAGTATTCATACTCTGGTGTGTTTGGTTCTAAGTCTGATAAATCTAAGGTATAACCAGCAAAGTAATCTGTACCTGGTACTGTTACAGCAATCAATTTACGTCCACGGTCGCCTAAAATTTGGTTATACAACGGATCATGTCTGTCAATAATAAATTGATGATCTACGTATTCGTTAATCCATTTCTTTAACCATTCCAAATGTCGGAAGTCTGTGACCATACCAGTAGCATCTAACTCATTGTTACCGAGAAAACTGCGTCTGCGTAAGAACACCTGCAGCTTACCTTCATGTCCATGTAAATGACGACAGGCACACTTTAAGTCTGCCGCATACTCACCATTTAATGTTTGTGTATGTACTCTGTGCCCATAACAGAATTCAAATGTTTTATCAATTACCCATGCCATATTTCTTTTCCTTTAGTTTCGTGATACATTTGGTATAAAGCCGCTTGTACTAATATGTAAATTTTCTTATAAGTCATACTGTATTATATTTAGGTTTTGTTGTAAAGTCAAATGGTTTTAGCATCTTCGACTAGGTATTCCATCTTACGTTGACGGTCAATTAACTTAAAGAACAGTGCTAGGGTATTAGCGGCATCAACGTCTGCCCTGTGTGCTGTACCTTTAAAGTGTAGTTTAAACGCACCCATGGCACTAGCAAGACCACCGCTGGGTTTCTTATTCTTAGCAAACATTAGTAGAGTATAAAATGTCTTAACGTCAATCCAACGTCGACCAAAGTGTGGAAAGTCTACACACCGATTACTAAACTCTGCTAATAGCTCAACACTGTCTCCGCCACCCCAAGTAACAGGATTAACAAAACAGTTATGCTCTTTGATAAGTTCGCCTAGCTCACGGGCTACAGTTTCGTGACTAACACTATTAGCACGTATATCACTATCTGTAATGCCGGTTAGGCCAATAATAAAGTCGCTGATTAGCTCACCTGGATCTATATACCATTTTTTAGTCAAGTAGTTTTCAAAGCGATCATCTGCCCGACCAATGGCAACGCCAACCTGAATGATCTTTCCACTGGGCTGATTAAGTTCTAAATCTAATGCTAGGTATTTCTGTGTACGTTCAATCACTGCTTACTTTCTAGTTTTGTAAATGAAATAATGTAACTGATTCTTCGGGATAATTAGCACATAACCATTCGGCTATGTTACCAGCATTTTCGCTTAGTTTAATTAGGTCATACTTGCCACAGAACTTTAAGAACTGTGCGCCAACCATGGGTTGATTCTTAACTATAGCATTAGTTTTAATACAATCAAAGATTTTATCTTTAATGTCTGCTGGTTGTGCTGTTAGGTCTACTAGTTGACGATTACGTTCATAATCATCCATGACACGATGCTCTTGACCGTTGTGATCAGTCCATCGCTGTAACATTAGATTGTTCCAGCTATAGCCTTTTTTATCTTTGTCAGCAAATGCTTCCTCAAGTCCGACCTTAGTTTTGGTGCCCTTAGTGCGAACACCTGGGTAAGCACTAAAAATATTATCAGTAGGGTCACCACGCATACACTTTTCAAAAAGTATAAACTTTGGATCGGGAATTTTTTTGGGTTCTTTAGTTTTTTTATCGAGTACAGCATTACCTTTCTTGTCAAATATTCCTTTAATAGTATGTAGCTCATCTGCTACACCATTGTATTGATTTACATTATCTGCTAGCAGTTGATAAAAATCAGTATCACTGCTGATAATAGTATGATGATCTGCTGGATGTGTTTGGATCCAACCGGCAATTAAGTCGTCTGCTTCAAGCTCGCCGTGCTGTAATACAGTACAATTAGTCTTTTCTGCTACAAATGCTTTAAGGGCATCAAATGCTTCCCAGAACAATTGGTCTTCTTCGGCTTCTTTTTCAGTAAGGGCAGCACGTGCCACAGCACGATTGGCCTTATAAGGAGTATAGAAATCTTTGCGCCAGCTACGACCTTCTAAGCAGAAAACCACATGATCTGCTCGTTGATCGCGCCATGCTTTGTTGATTGATGCTAAGGTCACGTGAATAGCAAAACCTAACTTATCCCAAGTATCGGCTTGTCTATGTGCGCTGTGTCTAGCACGAAAAAATGTATTTGCTGTGTCTACAAGTAAGTATCTCATGTAAACATTATACTTTCAATTTGATTAAATGTCAACTGAATTCAGCTTTCCCGCCGCCTAGATCTCTGCGTTGAATTGGCTGATTGGCTGCACGTTTTTCTGGATCAGCCATTTCTTGTTCAAAGTTTTCCATAATTATATTGCGGCAAACGTCTTGAAACCAACGATCTACAATAACACTTTCTTCTTCATTTGGCTTACGTTGATAGCCAGCACGAACCAATTGGGCTAAGAATTTATCATTCCAATCTAATTCAAATGCGCCATTACCTGGATTCTCTGGATCTAATTCCATGCTTAATACAGATACATATGGTTCACCTGCGGCTGTTGCCTGTGCCTTTGGATCTAGTTTTTTGGTTTTTTCTTCAGCGGCTTTCTTTGCCTCTTCTGCTTTCTTTGCTTCTTTTTTAGCTTTGCGTTCTTCAGCCTTGCGTTCTTTTTCGGCTTGAGCTTCTGCTTCGGCAATAGCTGCTAAACGTGCTTCTTCCTCACGACGTGCTTTGCCTGTTAGTATGTCAAATAAACTCATAATTAATCCTTAAGTAACTCTATCAGATCCAATTGTTCCCAAGGTAAAAGATCTTTACCAAAGTGTCCGTAGTTGGTAGTACTACTGTATATTGGACGGAATAGGTTAAATCTATTTATAATGCCCTTTGGGGTAAGGTCGATATTCTTGTTGATCCAAGCAGTTAACCAAGCATCATCACCGTAGTCGTTAGTATTAACATACACACTCATTGGTTGTTCTATGCCAATAGCATAACTAATCTGTACAGTTGCTTGCTTGGCGTGTCCGCTAGCTACAATGTTCTTGGCTAGATAGCGAGCCATATAAGCTGCTGAACGGTCAACTTTTGTCGGATCCTTACCACTAAAAGCACCGCCACCGTGAGGGCAACTACCACCGTACGTGTCAACGATAATTTTTCGCCCTGTAAGTCCTGTATCACCATCGGGACCACCAATGACAAAACGGCCAGTAGGATTGATAAGAAACTCAGTATCAGCATCAATTAACTCCGCAGGTATTACCCCTTCAATGTATTCCTTAACTACTCTGCGTACATCCTCAATGTCAGGGGTTGCGCTGTGTTGTGTTGAACATACAATTTTAGCAATACGCTTAATAGTGCCATCATCGTTGTATTCAACGGTTACTTGACTTTTAGCATCTGGTCCTAACCAAGTTTGTCCAAATTTGCGTTGACGTGCTAGTTCTTTGACAATTTCATGACTGTAGTAAATTGCTGGCGGCATGTAATTAGGAGTCTCATTACTAGCATAGCCAAACATTAGGCCTTGATCACCTGCGCCAAAATTGTCAGTACCAAGAGCAATATCAGCACTCTGGCCATGTAGTAGGTTAGTAATTTCCACTGTTCGCCAATCGAATCCGGATTGTTCATATCCAATATCTTTGATGACTTTGCGTACGGTACTATCGACTTCTTCTGGGTGTAGGATGACATTTTTGTATTCTCCAGCTAAAATTACACGGTTTGTTGTAACTAAAGTTTCACAAGCACAGCGTACACTTGCATCTTCACTAGACATTGCTAAATCTAAAATTGCATCACTGATAGCATCTGCTACCTTATCTGGATGTCCTTCACTAACACTTTCACTTGTAAATAGATACGTCATATTTTTCCTTTAAAATCTTTTGTGATCATTACGTAACCACATATCTTTGAAATCTTTATTATTTCTTACATGATCATCAATTTCACTGATCCATAATTTTGTTTTGTTGCTTACAGTGTATTCGGGTAATATTTTTTCAATATATTCCAAATGCTCTGATGGAGTTGGATGCTTATCTTTTCTATCACCTAAACTGAATTTAGAAATTTCTTTTTTAATATTTTCTGATACGTAATCAAAATTATTTTTTCTTATATCATCATATGATGGCCAATCTGAGCCGGCTAATACATCATAACGTTTTTTATTATAAATCGGTCTACTATCCCAATCAAAATTAAATATGACTTCGTACACACTGGGTTTAATATTCGATATCTCATTTGCATATAAATCAATTACATCAGAATCGATTTGATTGATGTCATTTTCGGCATAATTTTTACTGTCATCGTAATATGTTATAGGAACCATAGATAAAAAATGGTAAATACATCCAATACTTTCTAATATTCTTTTAACTGCTGATATTATTGCTAAATCTCTTATCAGATATCCTGTGGGATCAGCCATATGCTTAATAAAATTTTTATCGTAAAAGGGTTGATTGTATATACTACCTGGGGTAAGCCATTGCCCTTTTACCCATCTATCTTCTCTAGCGATACTAGTCCACATAATTATAACAGTATCTTTGTTGGTTAGTTGATTTCTTTTAATACATTCTATTAAGCTGTTAAATATAAATTGATTTCCGCCACCAATTTGACCCCAATTTTCAAAATAATCAAACTCGCAGCCTAATGTATCTGCCCAAGTTGGCCAAAAATAGCTGGTAAAACTACAGCCAAATGTAAATAGTCTACTCATTCTTCCCCCAGTTAATTCTTAACCAGGCACGTTCTAATACGTATTGCCATACTGCTAATATCAAATGTATAGCTATAGCGTCACCTATTCCTGTCCAATAAGCGGTGATTAATAATGCTGTGACTCGATAACTTAGTGTTCGAACAATAGTCCTAACATGCGATTCGGACATTACTTGCCCCAACTATTACCCCAAAGATCCACATGTAATCTTGGGCTGTAATAATAACCACGACGCATAGCTTCATCGGCTACGTTAAATTTATTACCATCATATACACTGACAACACCGCCTACTGGCATAATGTACACAACTCCTTCAAATCCTTCTGACCTGTATTCTGCTACAGCATCCTCAACTTCGTCGAAGTCTTCTGGCTTTTCAACTACAAACTTCAAGTAAGTACGGCCTACTTGTTGATAGCTAGCCACAATCTCTGGCTTGATAGCATCTTCCCACGCTTCACCACTGGGACTTAGTTTGGCACTAACACTAAATGTAATCTCACGTTGTGTAATGCTTGGAATACCTATCCAGTTTTGTAAGTATTCTACAAAGTCTGGATGTAGCTCTTGAGTACCGTTAGTTTCGAATGTGATGTTTTTCAAATCACGCATCTCAATTGCTTCTAACAGCTCTGGGTATACTCGTTGCCAACCCAATAATGGCTCGCCACCTGTGATAACAAGATGTACATCATTGCCATTATCTTGAGCCCAACGACCATTTGGAGTTAGGGCTAACATCCTATCAATTACTTTAGATGTTTCTTGGGTTGGACTTAAACTTTTAAAGCGTGGGTCCCAACTAGCATAGCTATCACAACCTGTGTTAACTAAGGGTAAATCCTCATACTTTTTGTATAGTTTAACGTCTACAGCGTCACGTTCAGTTGAACATTCACCTCTGGGCATACCAAATCCGCTACAGGTAAAGTTACAACCAAATGTACGTAAGAACACACTAGGTACACCTACAAAACGTCCTTCACCTTGTGCTGAATAAAATATTTCACTAACTTTAAGTTTCATATAGTCCTGACCATATCTTTAGTTTTTCAATTTTGTTTGCTTTGGCTATGTTTAAGTTATTTAGATCAATTTCGCCCTGATCAATTAAAATATCTACTAGAGCTAGCATATCGCCAATTTCCATTTCTAAATTAGCACGTTGCGTTATACCTGATTTATGTTGATTGTCTATGCCAAACCGATAGCATTTACTAACAGCTTGAATAACTTCAGCACATTCTTCTTGTAAGATAATTAGAGCTTCTTGGGTTTTATCGTTCATCTATACTTCTATAGTCATAATCTGATTGTTCATAAGCATCTCTTATACTAGCATCATTTGCTGTGGTTTGTCTATCACTTTTCCACCATTCTTCGTAAGGGAAAACAATCCAAACATCTCTTTCTGCTTTATTAATTTCTTCGCCGTGATAATCAACTGTGCGACTAAACTTGCTGCTTAGGTTATCAATTAGCACAGCAAAGCGTACATTATGACCCCATATATTGGCCCATTTAGGATCGTTTGGTAAACATGAGCGTTGCCAATCTTCGATGATCCAATCCAATGTAGCACCAGTATCATTAATATCATCTACAATAAGAATATTTTTAGGTTCTTGCTTATAACCAAACGCATCTTCAGCCATCCACAAGTTGCTTTCTGTATTGGCGTGATCGCGTAGTTTAACTTCTAGAGTATGCATCGGGATATCTAAATATTGACTAATATATACTGCTGGTAGTAAGCCGCCGCGGGTTAGGCCAACTACGTAGTCTGGACGCCAGTTATCACGTGCTAGTTGGTGTAGAATAGTCTGTGTAAGACCTTTGATATTGTCGTGTGTGTAATAACTCTTATTAGGCATTGTCTCTCTCTTTCATCTGTTCAACTTCTTTCATATTATGACCAACAACCAAGTCAGTCCATCTCATTAGCATCATCAGTGCTACACCAGCATCTTCGCCTCTAAATCTAATTAGGAATTCTGGATTACCTGCTGACTTGTGACTTGATCGCCCAACACCATAGCGTAGTATTGGAGTTTTAGTAACTCGACCTTTAGCGTCATAGTATTCACCGTATGATATCGATCCACCAATTTCCTGCCACCAAGCTAGAAAATCTTCAGGCATATCGTGTACTATGACTGTTATTTCGTAGTTAATAGTACAGCCTGACGGCAGTCTAATCAACGTAGGTATTCCATAGTGACAATCTTACCTAGTGATTCTACTAGATCGTCGTTGTCGCTGATTACATAGCGACCAATAGCTTCTGTGTCACGTTTATCATCGTAGCGATTAGTTTCAACAATCATACCGCCATTAGCACCAAACACTTTGAAAGTGATAACACTCTTGTCGTCATAGTTGTGTTCTACTCTGCGCATACCTTTACTGCTTGGTGATACGCCTAGTTTACCATTGCGACTACGCTTTGGGCTATCTTCTAGCACAAGACTTTGATTTTCATCACGACTGCGAGCTCGATTGTAACAACGTTGGATCCAACTATCAAACCATTTCATATTATACCTCGTCTTGATCGCTACCGCGATTTTTATCTTCGTTTAAGAATTCATCTAGAGCAATTGCTTCTTGTATCTTAGCCCACTGCTCTGGAGTATAACTGTGACTACCATCGCAATCACCACTACGACTGCGACCACCACCGCATGTGCCAAAACTACCACTTTCTGTTACTCTAACCTGCATAGCTTATCCTTTATATGCTGAAATACTTGTGATTTTACCATCGTAATTAAATTCGATAACATCGCATACTTTAATAATGTCTACGTTATTGTCAAGATCTGTAATCCATATTACTAACATTGCTGTGATAACATAATCCTCTTGATATAGAGATCCTGGACTTACAACGATTTGGCGAACATTATCAAATATCTGTTGGTTAACTCCTAGTACTTCTGCTTTACCTGAAGCACTATTTTCCCAATCTTCCAACCAAACATTAGCGGCCAGCATATCAGCTAGTCTATTAGTGTCTTTTAGACTGAATGCCTGAAAGTATCTTAAGGCAAGTGCTTTTAAGTCAATAGTTTCTAAGTCGCCCATTTATTTCTCCTTGATATCTCTAAGTGTATTAGCGCGATGCCGCCAAAATTTAACATCTTCTAACAGGCTTTCGCTTAGATTCTTATAACGAATAAGATCTTTACGTACCTGCTCATCTATCTGTTCGTAGGCCTTTTGGCGATCCTTGGCCTTACGATCGTTATACATGTTAAGTCCAAAGAATATCCCAAAGATTAATCCTACACCAAACCATACTACGTCGGCGCCTATCATCTTGGTGCAAACTCCTGTTGAAGTTTAATGTTGTCAAAGAATTCTTTCTTAGTATTTGGATCGTCCTTAAACGCACCTGTAAGTACAGTTGTCTGCGTTAAACTGCTATGTGCCATGATGCCACGATTCTCACAGCAACCATGCACCGCCTGTAT
>Ga0316228_1001969_pt1 | contig 19150 bp, 29 predicted proteins | sample TBH18021metaG_FD_206005 | JGI IMG/M metagenome (GOLD analysis project Ga0316228, IMG submission 206005) | Freshwater microbial communities from Trout Bog Lake, Wisconsin, USA - TBH18021 | ecosystem: Environmental > Aquatic > Freshwater > Lake > Hypolimnion/Profundal zone | place: USA: Wisconsin... | reverse complement strand
ATTGTATGGTGGGTAATTGCCAGAATTTTTGACAATTTTTTCCCCAATTTTTTCTAGATTTTTAATTTGATCATCCCATCCAATAAAATGATTAGATATGTTTGATCCACCATATGTGGTTACATATTTTGATCCACCATATGTGGTTACATATAGTGCTGGATTTGAATAAGTTGTATTAGTTAGTGAAGTTTGCCCTACTGTTGAATACATTGCGAAGGCATTACTGCCAGTTGCTTGTTGTACGTGTGTCATTTTAACTTTGCTCCTTTCAAAAGCGAGTTAGTATAGTTTTTAGGCCCCCGAAGGCAGCCTAGATATATTATATCAGATTTTGTTATTGATTGCTGCGACCATGAGGGTCGCTATGGTTGCCAAACCCTACACTTTGCTTACCATCATGCTGTGTAGGAGAGTTATATGTTGACATCCATCCACCTGATGCTTGACCGCCAATTACTGGAGCAAATGATCCATTCCAAAAATTCAATGAACCAATTCCATCTTGTTCATTTTGTTTTGTTTGACCAGAGACATCATCTTTTTTAACATCACTATCAATGCAGATATGGTCAACTCCTGGCATATCACATCCACAAGTCATACATTTAACTACTGGTTCTGTTACAGCTAAGGCTTCTAATGCTGCTTGTGCATCTTCTTCTTTGAAGAAACAGCCTATTGATTGTCCCGACCCAACTTTAATTACTGACCAACCATGTTGACAATCTGGTGTATTAAATTCAATTTTCCAGCCAACTCCACCGCTTATACGACCAGAATTAGCTGAAGAATCTCCTGCGATTGTTCCACGTTCTTTTTTAACATCTGGGACATTTGCATATAATGCTCCAAGTTGTGCTTGTGCTTGAACTTTTGAAGGGTGGGTTCCAACGACTTTACCAGTTGCATCTACTACAACTTTAAACTTATTACCTTCACGTTCAATATGATATGGCATAATTATCCTACGTTATAAACTACAAGGTTGCAGCTTGGTGATGCTGGACGAGTAGGATTTGTTCCCGCTGCAGTTGGAGTTAAAGCCATTCCTGTTGCCTGTGCACTCCAATAAATTTGAATATAATCCCCAGGTACTGCAACGAAAATGTCTTCTAAGTTTGCCAAAGTTTGAGCACCTTGACTACTTGTTGTGGTAAATGTATATGATGAATTTGGAACAATAGTTCCATTTTTAGCATACCAAACAGTTACTCCATAGTTGCTTGCTCCACCAGTAAATGCAAATTGACCTAAGAAGTTAATTAAATAAGCCCCAGCATTTTGAAAGGTAATTTTACCTTGAGATCCTACTGTAATTCCTTTGGAATTTTGAGTTGTATTGATAGTTACAAGATTGGCTGATGTGGATCCTGCATTTGTTTGTGTAGTTGTATCATAAAAATTACCGTAATATAAAACTGCAGGATGATTAGTTTTAATAGACATATTAAACCTCCGCTGCTAATACTGCAACATTTGGTGTTCCAGATGCTGCAATTGCATAAAGCTGATCTGATGGTAGAAAATCACCCGTGTAATCTGCTCCAGGAAGTAGCTGATATCCAAAATTTGAAGATGTGACTGAAGATCCTCCAAGATATACAGTTATTGAACTGTCTAGATTTTGAATTGAAAAAGAAGACTTAACTTCATAAGGTGCTTCATTTGCTTGTGGAATACTTACCAATGTTGGTGTGCTAGAACTAACTGCTACTATTTGTGTCGCTATTGCCATTTTTATTTCCTCCAGGTTTAATTATATCACTGACTTTACGGTTTTTCATATCTGACTTTTTGACTACCTCTGCTGCTGGCAAAGTCCCCACCTTTCTAAATCGGAGGGATTCCCAAAGTGCATGTGGCAAAGTATGAATACCGTAATGGGTTCTATGATGATTTGTACACAGTACCTCAAGGTTGCCTGGGGATTCCAACCATTCAGCAAATGCTTGATCATCTGTAAAATGTAAGCCAAAATATTCTTCTATTTTAGCTTTATCAGCGTTGGGAATTTGTGAGAATTCAACATGTGTATGATGTAATTCCATCTGTCCACCACAAAGATCATCATTAATAGCACACTTCCAAAGCCCCGCTGCTTTAATTTTCTTTTTAGCAGCGTTGAAATATTTATAATTTGGATCTTTTTCTCGTGGATCATGTTCTGGTATATGTGCCAGAATTGAAAAAGTCATATTTTGATCGTGGGCATCTGTCATAGTAGTTCTATTATACATTAAAAGGGGCTATATGCAAGTATTCCAGCACAGAATGTCTGCCCTATCTCCCCGAACTCTTACGTACGGGTACCTATATTTGTTATATGTAACTATACCACTCTAAGGTGTGTTGCATATAGCCTTGTACTCCAAGTAGGATTTGAACCTACAGCCGTCAGTATATAAGACTGATGCTCTCACCAAATTGAGCTATTGGAGCTTGAACTTTTAGTTTGCAGACCCTATAAGTCTATTTTGTTCTAACTTACTTCTTTCATCAACAATTTCATAGGCATACTCACGAAGTTTTGCTTCATGCTTATTAAAATGATGACGACAAAATAACAATTCACCATTAACTCCATTTACCCAAACTAATGCTTCTGCTTGACAAGAATCACAACGATCTTGTGGTCCAAGCACATAAGTTTTTTCAACTACTACATCTTCTACTGCTTCTGCTGTCATATTCATAGTATACTCTCCCTGTTAGATGGATAATAATTTTTAGCTCCCCGACCTGGTAACGATCCAAGATCTTACGGTTAACAGCCGTAGGTTTTGCCACTAAACTATCGGGGAATACTATCTTATTCTACACTATTGCCATTATGTTTGTCAATCATTCTCAATAAGTCTTCTGGACTTTCAATCATACGGCGTTGTGCTTCAAACTTTCCAAGTTCAACAATTTCCTGTGCAATTGTATGCATCATATCATAAAGACCACTTGCATAACGCTTATCTGCTGGATTGCTGTGTTTAATTTCTTGTCTCATATTTACTGATGATTGCACAAAATATTCACATAGTGAAGTTAAACTAATATAAATATCTTCTTCATCTTCAATTGTTTTAATAGTTCCGTTTGCTAGCATTGTATTCCTTATCTGTTATTGTAGATGTAGTCTACTAGAGTATTCGGAAGTTGTCAACTATATCTTTGTATTCACTATCATCATCATCAAAGAAGTCTCTTATATCTGCTGGCATAACTTTCTTTTCTGGAAACTTAATAGTATTCTTTAATCTTGCATCTGATTCCCGCTTTAATTGTTCTAATTCATCACCGAACACTCCAGAGTAATTATAGATTTCTACTTCTCTGTCAGCATCTGGTGGTGTTAATGATATCGCATTAAAGACTGCTCCGCAAACTGCGTCAGAAAGGTCTTTAGAGCCTTTTCTTGGGTGGTCTACCTTATCCTTAACAATACGAAGTTGTAACAACTCATCAATAAGTAACTGAATTTTTGGACCATGTAATCTTTCTTCAGTTAAAGTAAGAGACATATCTTCATAATGTTTCTTTGCTACTGATAAGATTTCTGTTTTAATTCCATGTACGCCAAGCTGTTGCATCATATCATGTGAATTCCAACGGTCAAATGTGACCATCTTAAGGTTGAATTCACGATCTCTAATGGAGATAATGTAATCTTTAACCTCTGTAAAATCAACTGATTTTGATGCTGTAGGTGTCCAATATCTTACTGCATCAACTACAACTCTAGGTGCTGCTTGTTTATAGTTCTCACCAATTTTCATTGTAACCCAGCCTTCAACGTGTGCTAATGCTACTGCACAATGGTCATGCTTTTGAGCCAAGTCAACGTGCATGAAATAAGTACGCTCTGGATTAGGCTTAAATGTATCATCAAATCTACCATACTCGTCTACATTTAATTTAGGATTAGCAAATGCTTTTTCAATGACTGCTCTATTTTTAAAGAACGCATCTGTTGCATCTGGAGGCATACATGCAAAACGCATAAGTGCATCTTGTGGATCACTATAAAAAGCTTCTGTAAAATCTTCAATTTTACGAGTAGGATTGATTTCCCATGTAGGTCTCTTTAATGCAAATATCTTAGGCATACGATATGAAATGATATGGTCTTCTTCCCATTCAATTTCAAATTCATTACCTTGTGTACCATCTGGCAGATCTGGATCTACTTTAAACTTATGATGTCTAAGAACTACTTCTTTTTCTGCCACCGCTTCATTGTATTTCTGTTGAATATAGTCAAGTTTGAAACGTGGGAATGAAAGCAAAATAATTTTTCCAAAATCTGGGAAACGAGATGTAACAGATCCTTTATACATTTTATAAATAGATGATGCAGTTTTTGCATTCTGGTGTCCAGATGTTGATTCCAATTCAAATCCTGAAATCTCATCAAGGATAACAATCAATACGTTATAACCTTCCCAGGCTTCTGATTCTGAGTGACCTGAGTGAACTGTTACACCTTTATCAAATTCAACCATATTTGCTTTAGCAATATATCTTCCTTGAAACCAAGGGGATCTCTCAATTCTTTGATTAAAACCTTTGAAGAATACTCGGTTAGCTTGAACAGCATTAATAGCAATATTAATAATATCAATAGCATCTCCAGGTGGCTTACCAAAATAAACTGCGGGATCTTTAAGGCATAGCAATAGATACACAACATAAGCACAAGCAATAGTTGATGTATAGTCCTTTCCCGAACCCTTACCTAACTGCATAATAATTTCATTACATGTTTGTTTAAAGATTTTACGGCCTTCATCTTCGCCATAAATTTTTATTAATGTATCTTGTTTATAAATTTGTGTAGAAGCACGAATCATTATATATTGATTTTCAGATAATGGTGGTAATCCAAGATACGCCTTATCTGTTACAAACTGTTCCACAGATACAGGAGTTTCATCAAACTCATCACCGCTTAAAGCGTCTAAAAAGATATTAAAATCTGACATTAATTAATTACTACCGCTTCAACTTGCCCAGTCACTTCTGATAATCTCTTTGCTACTTCCCACTTACAATGGTCACAATTAGCAGTAACTTCTTTTAAAATACTTACAAGAATTTCTTGCTTACGTTCCGACTCTAGAATCTGATCTGTCAAATCACTATTCTCTAAAACTCCTGCTTTATTAAGCATATCAATACGCTTTGCTTCAATATCAGCAATTAATTTAAGTGCTTGTGTTTTAACAGGTAATGCATCTTGAGCATCTGCTTGTTCTAATGTTTTCCAAGCTTCTTTAATAAGCATACTGTAATGCTCATCTGCTCCCGCCAAAGCTTCCTTAGCACGAGCTTTAATAGCAGTGTTATCTTGGACTAATTCTTTCCAAGTCTTGATATGGTTGTCAACTTGCACACGAGTTAAGCCTGTTGTTTTAGCAATTTGCGATGAAGTACTACCTTTCAGCAATTCTTCAACGACTTTATTCATTTGATCAAACTGACCTGCAACTTCTAATTCTGACATTTAGCCTCCCGTACTATAAAATCCGCCACCCTTAAATTGGATGCCAAATGTATTGTAAACTCTTGTCATTCTATGACCTAGCTGGCATTCAGGGATTTCTTCTGGATCATTAAATCCTCTAGTTATTTCAACATCTTCATCACACTCTATACAGCAATATTGATAAATTGGCATATCTAATTATACCTCTTTACTACTGTTCATGTCAAGCATATATTTATTAAGCCATTCATTCCATTGTATAATTTTTTCTTTCCATTCTTTTATACTCATATTATTTTTAGCTCTGTTACAACGAATACAGCAGGGGACTACATTTTCCTCTAAATATCCAATAAGGTTGTCAAACCTATCAATACCATTTGAAATAAAGGCTTCATGCCAATCTTTTTTATAAGAAGAATTTTCCCAGTACCCTCCTTCTGGGGATGAATTGCAATAATAACAATCTTTTTTACTTATAGAATAAAAAAAATCAAAACTTAAATTATACTCAAAGCCTCTCTCTTTTGCTTGTGCTCTAGACTTAGCATATGCTTGTTTAGCGGCAACATGATCGCCCCCTATCTTTAACTTGCTAGCTCTTTCTTTATTCCCGCATATATGGCATTGACGACTGGTTCCTTTAATAAGTGTATACCCATCTACAATTTTTTCTGTGCCACACACACATCTACACAACCAATTACCTTGATATTCATGACGAATAATCGTCCAACTATTATAGTTATCCCCAATATTTATCATATTTCTAGAAAAATTCTTACTTTTCTTCTGTCCCTTATTCATAATAATATTATATCATAGATAAAAATAAACTACCGATTCTTATCATCAAGAACCAATAAGAGTATTAGATACCCTACAAGATCCAAGATCGTATCCTCATCGCCAAAACTTTGTCCAGAAGCTAATCTATTTAATTTATCATCTATTCTGATTAAAGTTTGTTCCCTTGCTGGTAATTTACTAAAAATACCAATAGGTTTTTGAAATGAATTTCCATATGAAATATTCTTCTCTATGAGCATGTGAGCAATCTCATGGCATTTATCCCAGATAATGCGACCTGCTGGTGCCATTACTGCATGAGCATAAAGATCATCACAACTAAATTCGGTGACATCTTTATATACTGGTTTAAGCATTATCTTGTACCTTTCACGATATCATCTTCAATCCATTTGACATATCCTTCATTCCAGTTTTGGCTTCCATATAAATGCTTAACAGCATCATGATGAAAGATTCTCCACTGACTTCCCGCATAACAATGAAATTTATTTTCTTTTGCTATATTGCTGACATTGAAATCAGCCATATCAACTATCAATCCACCGACATTTTCCTCATAATGTGCTCTACCATAAGGATCTTGATTTGGGATACCTAGATGATCACATATTGCTGAAGTCCACATACCTGGACCTGTTAGATAATGCACAAAATGTGGCATAGTGTAGTCAGGAGTTTTTAATCTACTGACCATTAAATCAATAACTGATTTAAGGATTGGATGACCTTCACTTGCTGCAAATGTCCATTGGCAAAAATGATCTTGGTGTTCAGGGCATACAATAAAATCATACTCTTCTTTTTTCCAATTATCTATTGAACTTCTGCATTCAGTATCTAGGTCAGCATAAACACCACCATATTTATAAATAATTAGATAACGCCACATATCACCACGCATTACCCCAACAGGAAGATTGATGAATATGTTATGAATTTCTTCGCCATATTCTTTTCTAACAAAATCTGCAGCTTCTGAATCATCCATATAACGATACTCATAATCTGGATTCAAATCTTTCCAAGTTTGTGTTGCTCTCCTCATGTACTCAGGAAGAGAATCATAAGGGTCTTTATAAGTTTGCCAAATAATTTTAGGAATCAATTTGCATTATCTTTCTAACTTGTGTTTGAAATGTTGTTTCAGTTGGTGAACCAGACACTGCTGTTCGTGTAGTTGGCTTGATAGCATAAGAGTTAAATATATGTTTTTGTCTAAAGAAGAACCAATCTAATGGCAGATCAATTCCCCTTGCTACAAACTCAAGGGCTTTAGAAGCTCCTTTTCTACTTAATACATAGCATAACATCCAATGATCTTGATAGACCTTGCAAACATTATGGTTCACATCTAAACTAGTATGGTACTTAGGGAATTGACCTGGGGGAACTGCAAAAAAGAAAGCATCCCAATCTTCTGGCAACTCTTTAAGGTATTCCTCAAGCAATGGTATAAAGTCTTCTTCAAATAAAATATCATCTTCCATAAGAATAACAGAGTCTGATGCTGTTGTCAAGAATTCTTTCCAAGCAGTAAAATTGCTAGCCCAGACACCTATCTCTCCATAACGCCAACCCTGTATATTGTCAAGGTTATATCCTTGTGGATTTAAATTAAAATCTGGATTATCTTTAATAAACTTATTAAGCTCTATATCATCAGATATACGAATTGCATTCATTTTTAACTCTGAAGAATATTTGTTTAAATAGTTATTAATACTTACAGAATACTGTTCTCTTTCTTTTGCATCTTCAAGATGAAATACTTTATGACTCAGATTCATCTTTAAACCTTGCAATATATACTCCTGTTATATCAAACTCTTTATATTCTTTAATATTACTAAAAGTTTCCAGGACTTCTTCGGAAGACCAGTCATCTTTAACATGTTCTTCATAAGGATTACCATGTTCATGACCTTGCGGATAATGAATAATTGGAATAGATATGATAGCATAACGTGCTGTTTTGCTAACTTTATCCCACAACTCAATAGCTTCTTCTTTTGTCATATGCTCTAAAATATCTCCAAAGATTACTAGGTCATATGGAAAAGTTTTCCATTCCCTGACATCCTTATTCCAAACAGCTCCGTATCTTGATTCAAGATTAAACTCTTTGATATAAGGTTCCCAAACTTCTACTGCTTCTACATAGACTTCATAACCAAGGTGCTCCCTGATTAAATCTAAATACGCTCCAGCACCTGCACCTACGTCAAGGACCGATCTAGGGTTGATTTCTTTAATTTTTTCTGCAGTCCAAGGTTTATTGGCTGGATCTGAATAAGGCATTACTTAGTCCACTTTCTAGGTTTTTTAATAAGATCAAACTTTTCCAACGCTCTTTGAATAGTCATATGAGAGCATCTAGCTTCCATAGCCATTTGAAGAACAGTTTTCTTTTCAACTACGTATCTTTTGTATACCCAGTCCTTGTTTTCCCAAGGTGTATATCCTTTAGCCATTATACCTCCTTACAAGATTTCATTTTATTATAAACTTTTTCAATCCATTCATAAAAATCTTTTTCTGTTCTATTTGATTTTGACATATTGCAATGCTTGCAACAAGGATGAATATTTTCTTTTAAATATCCTTTTGAAGAATCTATTCTATCAATACCCGTATATCTGAATTGCTTTTCCCAACTATTTTTAGGGTTAAAATAACTAATTTCAGATAACCCACAATATGTGCAATCTTGAGTAATAATTGACATAAAAAAATCATAATCTAAGTCAAACTCAAGACCTCTACGTAGTGCTGTTTGTTTGTAATTTCTCCAAACATTTCTTGAAGGATTTGACGTGCCATTTTTTCTATAGGAGGCTCCTGCATCTTGCTTTGAACATATACCACAAGAAACAACTTTATTCTTAACTAAATCATAAGATGTACAAGGTTTTGGGCTTCCGCCACATTCACAAACACAAACCCACTTCATACCTTTAGATAGATTACTATCTTTTTTAAAAACACGAATTTGATCAATAACTGTTAACTTATTAAATTTATCTCCTATTTTTATAATATATTTAACATTACCCATATAACATCATTGTACCACATTATAGGAATATCGCAAACTATGTATTAGACACAACATAATAAGCGGCAATCCCAAATGCATCTGCCACATTGTCTGATTCAAGAGATATCCCATATGTATCTTTAACCCAATTTATAGTTTTTTGCTTTCTTTTTTCTCTAATTTTATTTTTAATCCAGTTATCAGATTTATTAGGAAATTCTAATCTAACTGCTTCTTTTTCAGATTTATTAAAATTTTTATTATTTATTGCACTTTGCCAGGCAATTGGAGTTACTTCTTTAACCTCTACCCCATCGCTTAATAATTCTGACATAATTACGCCAAATACGTATGCCATCTTAATTCCTGTTGCAACAGATTTAACTGAAATAGCTGCTTCCATTACAACAAAATCAAAATCTAATTCATGCTTAAAAGATCTTATCTTACGCTTTGCATCAAGAATTCTTTCATAAACATCTGACCCTTCAAATCTTACCTCTCCCCATTTAACAGCAGTTTTTTCATGCATTAAACAAAAGGCAAAACTATTAGTACTTGCATCTATGCCTAAAACTCTATGAGCAGTGGGTCGGGATAAACTAGCTAGAGACACGCTTCACCATTTCTATTAATTCTTTTTTCTTATCAGATTCAACCTTGGCAATACATTTATTACAAACTTTGCCTTCATTGTATCTGCTTAAAATAGAACCACACTTAGGGGTCTTACAAATTCTTTTCTTACCATTAAGGCGAGCTTTTTTGTCGTAATAATCAGCCTTTAATTTTTCATTAGTGGCTATACGACAACATTCATCAGAACAGTATTTTTGATTATGAGTTTTTGGTTCAAATTCTTTTATGCCTTGGCATTTGTCATAAGCACATATCATTTTTCAAGCACCAAAGGTTCTATATCAACCTCACCGAGATCTTTCTTCTCAGCCCAGCATGTCTTCTTGACAGGACAACCTTTACAAGCCCAAGTAGATTTAGTAAATTTACGCTCTGGCAGGGTTCCCGCTTCATATGCTGAGTAAACCTTACGCATCCAACCCCAGACATCATCAACAAGCTTTGTATTCTTTTCATCCATATTAACGGGAATAATCAAGAATGAATTATCATTTTTATTTTCATAGAAAAAGAAACCTTGCTTTGCTCCACGAATTTTCATATAAGTCAAAAGCTGAACCTTATGGTATGGCAATGGTTGCATCTCTGTTTGACGAATATCAAAAATTTCTTGTTTAGCAGATTTAATCTCACCGATTACTTCTACTCCATTCCAGTCAATAAAAGTATCTGCAAATCCTCTAATCGGTGGATCATCATGGGTAACTTCTGTTTCATTTGCTTTGAATACTGGCGTTTTAGCCATGATTTTCTGAATGCGTTCATGGACATACGTGCCGTTATCCATATTAATGACACCCATAGCGTCAGTTTCATTTTCAAACTCAGCACCAGTAAAAGCAATGAACCAATATCTAGGGCAATTACCATTACCATAGCCAATAGAACTAGGACTAAAAGTTTTCTTTTGAGTAAATGCATCAGGTCTCTTTTCACTTAAAACTGCTTCTTCATACATCTTTGCAAATGCTGCAATATCAAACCCATCTGGGTCTGACATTTTCTGAAACTTTAAATTAGCTATTATTTCTCTAGCCATTATGCCCCATATCTTGCGCTATATTTTAATGCATCTACAATTTTATTTATTGCATCTTCTGCTGTAAAGTAAACATTCTTCTTTTTTGCGTTCTCCCCACCTTTTTCAAAGGTAGTGTAATATCTAGCCATCAGAGCAAATTTTGCAGATAACGCTTGCATCTTAACAATAAGATCTGGAGCCTTAGTTGCTGGAACATCAGGCTTTGCAATCAACTTAATAATCAAATCTAGAGCGTAGTCCAAGTCAGGATCATTCATGAACTCTTTCATATCATTGAATTCAGTAAGTTCGCTAATTGTTTCTATGATGGGCTTCTCAGTCAAGTTCATTTACCCTAATACAGAACATACAAGGGTCTCCGCCATCTTCCCATTCCTGTTGTTCTTCATCGCTCATAGGCCCACCATCATGGGTACTACAGAATACATCACTAATCCAGCCTTTGCTATGACCAAATTCTAGCCACTCCTGGAAATCAGTTACTTCATACTTGCTGTCCATTATGCTCCTCCCAACATTCAACCATTTGCTCAAACAATGCCCATTCAATTACTGCTAGACGAGTTTTTGTTCCTTCCCCGCCTAAAATCAATTTAAGTACTGGATATTTATCCCGACTAACTTTAAAAGTATCCGTACAAATTTTTGCCCAAATTTGTTTTGATATGGCAATACTAGCGGAGTACTCCTTGTAATCAACCACAAAGTCGTTCCAGATGGCATCACCCTTTTGGTAGTCACCACGCCCTGAATTTTTTTGTGCTTTTGCTCCATCACGTTTTACTTCTCCACGCTCTGACACTAAATTGATACCGCCGAATCATGACCATTACTACAAACCCACTTCAATTTATTATGGGATCTATCAATATATCCTTCATAAACAACTTCGTTACATTCTGTATTTTGACACATGAATGAACCACTTGCAGGCTCCATTGTATTTGTTGGCTCTGTAACTTTTTTGTTTCCATTAAGGAAAGACTCAAGACTTGTCATAAATTTCTCCAATCAATTTCTCTGCTACATCTGGATTTTCTCTAACATACTCTACTGCTTTTGCACGACCTTGAAAACGCTCTTCATTTACTGTATACCAAGCACCACCCTTTTGGACAATACCCATCATTTCAGCAACATCTAGGATTTCTCCTACGCTGTCAACCCCGACTTTATCCCCTTGAAAGTAAAAGTCATATTGACCAGATAGCCCCATTGGTCCCGTCTTATTGTAGTCAATGATCCAGTTGACGGGTCTGCCAACCTTTTGTTCAATAATTTTATCGCCAACTTGGATTCCAGACTTAATAGCATTTGCATCAGCTTCGGATGCCCAGAGCTTGATGACTGTGCTGGAGAAAAACTTAACCGCCATTCCCCCCGTTGGGATGTGGGAAGCATGCATGCTTCCAAACTGATTTCTCTGCTGAGAGATAAGAACGAGTAGTGTATTTTTATTGGCATAGTTAAGCATTTTAACTGCATGTGTCATATCCTTTGCTTCTGCACCAATCTGTTTGGTGTCTTCAAGTTTCTTCAAATCAGAACTATCTTTTTCAAAATAGATTGCAGGTAATAGAGCAGAGATAGAGTCTACAACAATAATATCTACACCCGCCTCCATAAGTTGTTGTGCAACATCTACCATATCATTAATTGATTTAGCAGGAGAGTAAATTAACTTATCAGAATCTACGCCTAACTTAGCAGCCCAAGCAGGATCATATGATGCTTCTGCATCAATCCAAGCACAAGTTTTACCTTCTTTTTGTGCTTGACCAATCATCTGCAAACAAAATGATGACTTACCAGCAGATTTATTTCCCCAAATAAGTACTTGACGACCAAAACCCAAACCACCTTTAAGTGACATAGTTAAACCAATACTAGGAGTCTTTTGTTTTTCTACGTTTACCGTTGTTGCTAGTTGCAGTCTTGCTCTTGTTTTTGGATCCAGCTTTGCTAGAATCTCTTCCGTTATCATGCATACTCTTCTCTAATTCAATTGCTACTTCTTTTATATCTTCGTTACGGCTAGTTGCTAATAGATCTATTATATTATAGATTGCTTTTTCATCTTCTGCTCTTACAACTAGAAGATATTCGTTCTCCGTACCTTTAAGTATGTAGGACTGAGCCATATACTTATATTATACAGCATTTACTCTGCTTCTACTGAAGATTCCTCAGAATTTTCTGCTGGTGGATTATCTGCAAGAGTAAAGGTCAAAACCTTTGTCTCTTCATCTTGACTTACAGCAATATTCTTACCAGAATAATCTTTCAAAAGGTTCTCTAGCGGAACTACTACTGTCTTATATGTGCTAATAATTGCAGCACAAATTTGTTCAATTGAGATATTTACATTCTCATCTTGAGGTGCTTCACTTGCTGCAGGAGCAGCATCTGTTATTACATGTACTTCATCTTGCGTTGTTTCGTCAGCCATTAGCTAACCTCCTCTATAACTAGTGTTCCATCTTCCATTCTTTTAATTGCAGGGTCGCAAATCTTGCCTGCCTGCATTTTATCCAAAGCTTTTGTGTACATCTTTGGGAAAGCTATAACTCGTTCTAAATTCTTATCTGCATCAGATAGAATAATATGAGCCATCATTTTATTTGCTTTTGTCTTATAATGTGTAAAATCAAGGACTAATCTTTTACCAGAATCAATCTTTAATTTGTCACGATATAACCATTGTACAAAAGGTTCATCTGTTTTGTCAACTACATCAGAGATTGTGACATACTTATGAATACGATTATCTCCAACTAGGAAGAAGTACATCATTCCTGGTTCAATCTTTGTGTTTACTTCATGAAAAATACCAATGGAGCCTGTGTCATCCACCAGCTCAACCCGTGACCAAGTTGGACCTTTTTTAATTGACTTTACCATTGCTAACAATACGAAGCAACCTTCTTCAAGAAAATCTGCAAGTGGATTAACTTGAGATTTAATCTTAGGACTTAACTTACCTGTGTCAAACTTAGGTATACCAAGATATTCATACAAGTTTTCATTTTCATTGCCTTTGCGTGGATTATCTTCAAATGCTGCAGCACCGATCTTATTAAGTGATTCTACTGCTCTTGAATTAATACCACTACCTTTGCTTCCCGCCTTTTTAACAAAATCATCATATGACTTGAATGGTCTGGATGAAGTAATCTTACTACCGATATTGTCTGAAATGTATTTAACATTTGACAAACCAAATCTTATAGAGTTGCCTTGAATGCTGAAGTCAAGTTCCGACTCGTTAATATGCGGAAGCAGGATTTTGATACCCAATCGCTTTGCTTCCAACAAATAGTCAGTACGTGCATCCTTATCCTTTTCATTCTTAAGAATGGCAAACATAAACTCAAGAGGGTAATAACACTTGAGCCAAGCAGTGTAATAACTAAGCATAGAGTAAGCAATAGCATGAGAGCGGTTAAAGGAATAACCTGCATGGGCTTCAAAGTCGTGCCATAGTTTGGCTGCATCTTCTGGCGTAATATGCTTTGAGGCACCCGTGATAAACTTTTCTTGATATTGTTCAAATTCTTTAACATCCTTCTTCTTACCAATAATCTTACGAACCTTATCAGCATCCGCCCAAGACATACCACCTAGGTGTACGCAAGCTTGCATGACCTGCTCTTGATAAATAATTACCCCATATGTACGGGCAGTAAACTCCTGCATGATCGGGTGAGCATAAGTTACCATCTCTTCACCCTTTTTACGCCTTACATACGATCCTCCAACTGTATTCATGGCACCTGGACGAACCAGTGCGTTAGAAGCAGCGAGATCTTCAAAGTTATCCACACCCATCTTCATGAGAAGATTTGTATATGGTGTTGCTTCGGCTTGGAATACACCCTTTGTAAATCCACTTGAAAGCATCTCAAACACTTTAGGGTCATCAAGAGATATATCCTTAAGGACAATCTTTTCTTTTTTAATATGAGCAATTGTCTTGATAGCATCATCAATAACAGAAAGTGTTTTTAGTCCAAGTACGTCAAGCTTAATTAATCCTAAATCTGCTGTCTGCTCCATGTCATATGCTACGACAGGAATACGACCAGATACAGATTCTTGTGGGTCTTTGCGAGTTTCAATTGGAACATATTTGCTAATATCATCTTTAGCAACAACAACGCCAGATGCATGCATTCCACTACTACGAATCTTGCCACGTAGCATAGAAGCATACTTTGTTATTTCAGGGTACTTCTTTCTGAATTCTTCTGTACTGGCGGAAGATTCATACTCTTCAAATGTTTCAATACCCTTAAGTGCCTTATCCACTTCACCAAGTGGGACCAAGAATGCTCTAGCAACGTCACGGATAACTCCCTTATCTTTAAAATAAGTATAAGTAGAAATAGAAGCAACATGCTTGAACTTCTTCTTCAAATAATCTTTTACTTCACCTCTACGCTTATCAGCAAAGTCGCAATCAATATCGGGCCAGTCAGCTCTCTCACGATTAATAAATCGGAAGAACAATAGGTCATATTTGATTGGGTCTACATCTGTAATTCTAAGTAGGTAGCAAATTAACGAACCCGCTGCTGATCCACGTCCTGGTCCAACAAGAATTTCATTCTGTTTCGCCCAATTAACCATATCACTAACAACGAGAAAATAACTAGAGAAGTTCTTTTCTTTGATAACTTCAAGTTCTTCTTTAAGCCTGTTTTGATAAACTTCATTATTTAACCCCATATCTACGAGAGACTTTTCACAGATTTCTGTGAGTGTTTTTAATGCATTTCTTTTTGGAACTGGAAGCAAATCAAGTGCTTCATGGAATTCGTATGTCTCAATCTTATCAGAAATCTCTACTGATGATTGATAGATGTCTTCTCTTTCAATCCCCGTTTTTTGAAAGTCTGATTTAATTTCATCATAGGATTGAATATAAACATTGATATCAGCGAAAGAAATAGGGCGTTCGGGATAAAGATGATCAAAGCGATCAAGGATAGTAGATCTCTTACGACCACTGGCATAATCTGCTTCTTTATTTGCCGTTGGCTTTGTTGAGAGGATGAGAAGGAGTTCTTCCAAATCCCTCTCCTCTTTCTTTGCAAAATGACAATCGCCCGTAGCAACTGGTTTCACCCCAAATTCATCTGCCAATGCTAGAAGGGCAGTATTTAATTCTGTTGGATTATGGGCTTGTACTTCAATATAAAAATCTTCACCAAAGCGATCTTTGAATGTCTTTACAAGTTCCCTTGCCTTTTCATTCTCTCCACGCTCAATAGCCTTAGAGATAAGACCATTCATACATCCTGATACTACAATTATACCTTCTCCGAACTCAAAGAGGCATTCCATATCAATACGTGGTTTGTGGTAATATCCTTCTGTCCAAGCAATTTGAGATAACTTCTGCAAGTTCTTTAATCCTGTGTCATTCTTAGCCAACAGGATGATGTGGTTATACAAGGAAGTATTGTCATCTCGTTTTGCAACGGTTCTCTTATCAAAACGATCTGTAGCCGAGATATAGGCTTCTAGACCGAGTATAGGCTTCATGCCTAATTCTTTAGCTGCGATTTGCATATCTCTGTGAGATGACAATGTTCCATGATCTGTAATAGAAAGAGATGTCTGACCTTGCTCTTTTGCAGCCTCAAGTAATTCATGAGGTGTATTAAGCCCATCCATTAAGCTATAATGTGAGTGGACGAGACTAATGAAGATGAACAAATTTATTCATCATACTGGCATCACCTTACTTTCTTTTTTTGAAAGGATATTAATTGATCTATCCATAAATAAAATTCTTCTTGAGTTTTTTCTCTTTTTGCCATATTACAATATATGCAACATGGAACGACATTACTATATAAGTATCCCACATTAGAATCTACTCTGTCAAGACCATTTGTATTAATGTAAGTTGACCATGATCTATGACCTTTTGTTGGAGTTGGTTTTGAATTGCAATAAAAACAATTTTTATTTGAAATTTCAATAAACTGTTCTAAAGTCAGATCAAACCCCTTTTCTTTAGAATGCTGCCTACCTTTTACCATTCCATAATGGTTTTTCCATGTTATTTCTTCAGAAGATTTTCTTAAATTAATACCTCTACAGTTATAACAAGATTTAGCTGTTCTAAATCTAGTGGTCGGGGCAAGAAACTTTTCATTACAATATTTACACAAGAAGTCCCAGTTTGTTTGATTACCCCGACCACCGCCTGGATATGGGCCCCCCACTATTTTAATATCATATTTATTTATATCGCCTATTTTTATTGAAATTCTCATATTATAATTATAACATATGTAGGATGTAAATGATGAGGAGGTTAATACCTCCTCATCATTTTTCTAATTACCAGTCAACGGATGGTGACGTGGAAGCTTCTGATTCACTTGATGTTTCTGATGCTACACCGAAGTAAAATGCCTCTTGATCTGCATAAGGAATATCACGAACTGCTGTCTTTTCAAGATCAAACAGTACATACTTATCAAAATCAATTGGTGAGATACCAGCAGTTGGAAGTGGAATAGCGTTATAACTTGTATCGGTTGCTCCGCTACCTGTACGCTTTACCTTCCAGTTAACATTTGTAATGCTACCTGTTTCTCCTGCCCAAGCAATAACTGTTTCTGTGATTGCCTTTGGTCCAAGACCTTGTGAAACAATCGCAACGTATGGAGCTTTACTTCCATCATCTACGATTACATTTGCATAGAAACGCTTCTTACCGCCCCACTTAGCCTTTGGATCACGGCGGTGCATCTCGCAACCAAAACAACGACCCTGATCTTCAATTGAACAAAGAGCCTTACGCTTATAGTCTGCGGGATTTGAATGTTCTACTGCAATAAAAGCAGAACCAGCTTTTTCATTATAGTGTTCTGAATTTGGATCAATCTCTTGCATAAAACGAATCTTTACTGATTGACCATCATTTACTTTTAGCCAAGTACCTTTCTGACCTTCATCAGAATACTCTGTCTTTTCCATTTGTTGATTTAGTGCATTTAAACCACGTACGATTCCCATATTATTTCTCCTTAGTATATCGGACATTAACCTGTCCTGTGTCTTTATTATAGCACTTTTATGTGACTCTGTCTACTACAAATTTGCATATTCAAAGTGTGGAATTGCATTCTTCACACATTGCTTAATCTCTTCATCTGTTAGATCGCCAACATCTTTTGCTCCATGAGGGTATACAACATCATAGTTATATCTAGCCCACATGACATTTTTTCTATTTAGTTTATTAGCAATAGTATTACCTAAAGCTTTACCAGCCCCGTCATTATCTGTCATGATAATAATGGTAGATGCATATTTATTTAATAATTGAACATTAGTATCTGAAATACTTCCACCTAAAGTTGCCACAGCATTTGGATATCCCGCCTGCCATAATCGTATAGCATCAAAGCTAGACTCAACAACGATTATTGTTCCACCTTCACGCTTAGCTCTATGCAAATTAAACATTGTTTTATTTCGTGGAAGGTTGGGGCTATTTTTAAAAGACTTGCACTCTATTGATCTTCCAATAATACCAACGGGTAGGCCATCTGGTGAGTGTAATGGTACAGTGACCATGTTCATATTTTCAGAATATCCTAATGAAAAGTGTGCAATGGCATCATAATTAATTTTACGTGAGGCAAAATACTCTTTGGCTTTTTCATTAGACAACAGATTATTATATAACTTGGCAAGAGTCTCTTTTGGAAATTCTGTAAAGTCTGGCTTTTCATCAAGTAAGTCTATTAACTCTTCTTGCAATAAATCTGCAGATGACAGTTTATTCTGAGATATAAATCTCATAGCCTCAAAGTTATTTCTTTGAGTAAGTTTCATAACTAGGTCTAAGATAGTGCCAGACGAATTACAGTTTTGGTTATAGCATACATACAAGCCTTTTGAATAACTTGCTGCAAATGCTGGAGAGTCTGTATTGTGATGAAATGGGCATAAACATAAAAAGTCTGTTCCTGTTTGGGAAACTATCTCAATTCCACAGGAACGCAAAATAGAGCGGAGATCCGCTTTAGTATATGCATCTGACATTTTTTATCCTTTAGGTATTAAACTCTGACCAGAGAAACCTTCATATTGTAGTGCTTTGGTTTTGCCTAGG
>Ga0316228_1001968_pt1 | contig 19159 bp, 13 predicted proteins | sample TBH18021metaG_FD_206005 | JGI IMG/M metagenome (GOLD analysis project Ga0316228, IMG submission 206005) | Freshwater microbial communities from Trout Bog Lake, Wisconsin, USA - TBH18021 | ecosystem: Environmental > Aquatic > Freshwater > Lake > Hypolimnion/Profundal zone | place: USA: Wisconsin... | reverse complement strand
CAGTAGCGTGGTACGGGCCGCTGAAGGGCAATCCGAATCCGCTGCAACCGGTTTCGCCCGTCGACAAGGTGGACGAACTGAAAGCGCCCGTGCTGGGTCTCTACGGCGCGAAGGACACCGTGATCACGGAAGACGTGCGCGACACGATGAAGGTCGCGCTGGAAAAATCCAGGAACCCCAAGGCGCATGCATCGCGCATCATCGTGTACCCGAATTCCGGCCACGCATTTCACGCTGACTACCGCCCGAGCTATGTGAAGGCGGATGCGGAAGATGGCTGGAAGAAGTGCCTCGCCTGGTTCAAGGATCACGGCGTGGTGTAGCAGCGCGACGCGCCGAACGCGAAAGGCTCTGGGGAGTCGCCCCGGGGCCTTTTCTTTTGCCTGCACTGGCAAAGGTTGGCAAAGCGGCATACAATCCGCCCTTCTTGCAACTCTGTTGCGTTTATTGGCTCCCGCTGCGTCACCTCCGCATGACCTTCGATACCACCCTGTTAGGCATTCTCCTGGCCACTGCGCTGTCTGGCATCGGCAGCATGGCGGGCGCTGCCGCGCTGTCTCTGACCGTGCTGTCGCGCATGGTCGATCGGATGGTCAGTTTCTCGGTGGGCGTGCTGCTGGCCACGTCGCTGCTGCATTCGTTGCCGGAGGCGTTCGAAGCCCATCGCGGCATCGAGCCCAATACGCATGCGTTGTTCGCCACGTTGCTCGCCGGGCTGCTGGGTTTTTTCCTGCTGGAAAAGATCTCACTGATCCGCCATTCACATCACCACGAGGGTGATGGGCACGGCCATCACCACGGCCATGACCGGCAGGAAGCCGGGCGCAGTGGCCTGATGATCCTCGTGGGCGATGGGCTGCATAATTTTTCGGACGGGATCGTGATTGCGGCGGCGTTCCTGGCGGACACTAAGGTCGGCATCGTCACGGCGCTGGCGATTGCTGCACACGAGATCCCGCAAGAGATCGGCGACTTCATGGTGCTACTCAACGCCGGGTTTTCCAAGACGCGCGCCTTTGTCTACAACCTGATCTGCAGCGTTTGCGCGCTGGTGGGCGCGGTGCTGGGTTACTACCTGCTGGACCGCCTGACGTCGTGGATTCCATACGTGCTCGTGGTGGCGTCGAGCAGCTTCATCTACATCGCCGTATGCGATCTCATGCCGCAGATGAAGCGCCGGCCGCGCTGGCAGGAATCGGCGGTGCAGGTCGCCTTGATTACGGCGGGCATCGCGATGATCTTTCTGCTGACCGAAGGTTTGCACGGTCACGCACATTGAGGCGGCGCATCGGCTTCAAGAAAAAGCCCGGTCGATATCGGGCTTTTTGCTGCGCGCCGGATTCGCAGATTACGGATTCGGCCCCGTCGCCACCGGGCGCGACGGGTCGCTGCACCACTCGCTCCATGAGCCGGCATAGAGCGCGGCGCCCGTGAGGCCGGCGATCTCCATGGCCAAGGCGTTGTGGCAGGCGGTCACGCCCGAACCACATTGCAGCGTCGCGTCTTGCGGCCGTGCGCCGGCCAGTACGCCCGCGAAGTCGGCGCGCAATTGTTCCGCGGGCTTGAACGTGCCATCGGCCTGCAGGTTGTCGCGGAAGAACCGGTTGCGCGCGCCAGGGATGTGGCCGCCAACGGGATCCAGCGTTTCATTCTCGCCGCGGTAGCGGTCGGGGGCACGTGCGTCGACGACGGGCTTGTCGGCGTGGCCCAGGTATTTCTGCACGATATCGGCCGTCACCAACTGCACGAGCGAGGGCTTGCGCGTGATGTTGCCAGGCGTGGCGTTGAGCTGCGGTTCTTCCGGGATGACCTGGTCGACGGGGAAGTACGCCGCTTCCCAAGCCTGCAGGCCACCATCAAGCACGGCCACGTCGGCATGGCCGACCCAGCGCAGCAGCCACCACAGGCGCGCGGCGTACATGCTGCCCTGGCGGTCATACGCGACGACTTGCGTGTCATCGTTCACGCCCAGCGCCTGCAGGCGCGCAATTAGTGCCTCTGCATCGGGCAGCGGATGGCGGCCGTTGGTGCCGGTTTTGGGGCCCGACAGTTCGTTGTCGAGATGCATGTAGAACGCGCCGGGCACATGGCTGGCGTGATACGCATCGCGCCCCGCAGCGGGATTGGCGAGGTCAAAGCTGCAATCGATGACCACCACCGCTTCGGGTGCGCTCTGCTGCAGTGCGGCCAGTTGCGGTGCGGTGATGAGGGTGGCGTAGTGAGCGCGTTCGCTCATGGCGGCAATCTCCTGGGTCGATCAAACTTCCGGGTGAATCTCGGCTTCCGGGCCCGACACGGCTGTCTGCGGCGTCGGATGCTCGGTGCCCGACTGGCGGGCGCGCATGACGGTGGTCACGATGCCGCTGCCGATGATGAGCGCCATGCCCGCCCACGACAGCGCGTTCAGGTGGTCATTCCACAGCAACATACCCCACCCGCTCGCAAAGACAATGCCGGTGTATTGCAGGTTGGCAGTCAGGAGCGTATTACCGCGCTTGTAGGCTCGCGTCATGGCGGTCTGGCCCAGCGTGGCCAGCAGCCCGACAGCCAGCAGCAGGCCGGCGCTATGCCACGTATGCGATTGCGCCCCGCCGATCAGCATCCACACGCCGCCGGCAATTGCGCTCACCAGGGAAAAGTAAAACACGATGCGTGCCTCGTTCTCGCCCAGGTCGCCCAGTTGGCGGACCTCTACATAGGCGAGGGCGGTGAACACGCCAGAGACCAGCCCGACCATGCCGCCGGCGAGCTGGGATGGCCCGCCGCCCACGCTCGGTTGCAGTAGGCACAGCACACCGACAAACGACATCAGGATCGCAGCCACCATCTTCTTGTCGGCGCCCGCGGCTTTGCCGGCCATTGCAGCACCCGCGCCGATGATCAGCGCAATCCACACCGGCGACATGTAGTTCAGCGTCATGGCTGTTGCCAGCGGTAGCAGGCTGATCGACGTGAACCACAGCAGAAGCGACGTTACGCCGAACACGCTGCGCTTGATGTGCGCCGTGAGATAGGGTGTGCGGATGCCCGCGCCTGTCTTGGCGAGGACGGCGCCCATCAGCGTCATGCCGATCACGCTGCGGTAGAAGACGATCTCGCCGGTGCTGTAATGCGCCGAGGCCAGTTTTACGCACACGCCCATTGCCGAGAAGGCGAAAGCGGCGAGGATCATCCACAGCGATTGGCGGGAGGAGCTTTCGACCGTCTGGGCGGCAGTCTGAGCAGCGGTGGCAGTATCGGCAGGCATGGCGAGGGAGAGGGGCGAAAAAAAACGGTGCGGCCCGTGGGGGCTGCACCGTTCCTATTGTGACGCGGAAGGCTGCGGATGCCTACCTCAGTCGTTGCTTAGTAGTGCATCGTGCGCCGATACCATTCGTGGAAGTGCTGCATGCCGTCCTCCATGGGCGACTGGTACGGGCCGACTTCGCTCGTGCCGCGTTTGAGCAGCGCTAGGCGCCCCGCGTCCATGCGCTCGGCAATCTCGTCGTCCTCGATGCACGTTTCCATATAGGCGGCGCGCTCGGCTTCAACGAATTCACGCTCGAACAACACGATCTCTTCCGGGTAGTAGAACTCGACCACGTTGCGCGTCTTGGTCGGGCCGAGCGGATGCAGCGTCGAGACCACCAGCACGTTCGGATACCACTCGACCATCACGTTCGGGTAGTACGTGAGCCACACCGCGCCGTACTTCGGCATCTCGCCGTTGTTGAAGCGAAGCACGGCGTCGTGCCACTTCTGGTAGGCCGGTGTGCCGGGTTTGCGCAAATTGGCATGAATGCCGACCGTCTGCACGCTGTGCCACTCGCCAAACTCCCATTCCAGGTCGTCACACGAGACGAACTGGCCGAGGCCAGGATGGAAGGGCACGACGTGGTAGTCCTCGAGGTACACCTCGATGAAGGTCTTCCAGTTGTAGTTGCAGTCGTGCACCTCGACGTGGTCGAGCATGTAGCCGGAAAAATCGAGATCGCGCGCCACGCCTAGGCGAGCGAGGTCTTCACGCACGTCACGCTTGCCTTCGAACAGCAGACCGTTCCAGTTCTGCAGCGGCGAGCGCGAAAGATGCACGCATGGTTGCTTCTCGAAGTGCGGTGCGCCCAGCAAGTCGCCCTGCAGGTCGTATGTCCAGCGATGCAGCGGGCAGACGATGTTCTGGGCATTGCCGCGCCCATTGAGCATGATTGCCTGCCGATGCCGGCACACGTTGGAGAGCAGCTCGACGCCGTTCGGGTTGCGCACCAGCACGCGGCCTTCGGCCTCGGCGGCAAGCGTGTGATAGTCGCCGACTTCCGGGACCATCAACTCATGGCCGACGTAGCCGGGGCCATGTTTGAACAGACGTTCGATTTCAGTTTGATACAGCGCCTCGTCGAAGTAAGCAGAGACGGGCAGCTGGGTTTCAGACGGCACCAGATTCAGTGCGGCGCTGAGATTGGACATTATCCCCACTCCCAATAACGGTGAAAGCAGTGAACAACCCAACCATCGACAAGATCGATTTGGGAAAGGACGCCATCGGCAGGTGGCCTAGGGTCTGTTGAGGTAGGAAACGAGCGCTTGCTGGCCCCCGCTTGGGCCAACGACCATACGTTCAATGGGCCAACAGACCCAAACCATCGTGCGGAGCGGCGTACACCGGCCCGGCCTTTGGAGGAAAGGGGGGGATTGTACCCCAGGGAAATTGATAAGTCCCTGATTTTCGACCGCTTTCTGCCGCCAGTCGCTCGGTGGCCAGGCTGACGATGCCCTGCCTTGCCGTTGCAAACCGCTACCCCAGGCGTTGCGGGATGTGCGCAGAACGCACGCGGAATTGCCGTAAAATGCCAGATTGTCCTTTTTTGATTCGCAATCGGCATGCCCCGTGCCCCAAACGACGCCCCCAGCGCGTCCGCCACACCCTCCGCTACGCCGGCTTCCTATGAAGCGGCCATGGCCGAACTCGAAACCCTCGTCGCCAGCATGGAATCCGGTGAATTGCCGCTGGAGGCCTCGCTTGCGGCGTATCGACGCGGGGCGGAACTGGTCAAGTACTGCCAGCAGGTGCTAGAGCGCGTGGAGCAACAGGTGCGCGTGCTTGACGGCGATGCCCTGAAGCCGTTGGGCGACGATAGCAACACGAACGAACAGGGCGACGCATGAGCGATTTCGCCCAATGGATGGCGTCTGTGGTCGCGCGGACGGAAGTTGCGCTCGAGCGCGCGCTGCCGGCCGAAACCGTCTCGCCACAACGTCTGCATGCCGCCATGCGGTACGCCACGCTGGGTGCGGGAAAGCGTGTGCGCCCATTGCTGGCACATGCTGCCGGTGCGCTGGGCGACGCATCGCCGGAGGCGCTAGACGGCGTGAGTTGCGCGGTGGAGATGATCCACGCCTATTCGCTCGTCCACGACGACATGCCTTGCATGGACGACGACGATCTGCGCCGTGGCCGTCCCACCGTACATCGCGCCTATGATGAAGCGACGGCCCTTCTGGTAGGTGACGCCTTGCAAACGCAGGCGTTCATCGTGCTGGCAGAGCAGGGTGCGGTGCGCCCGGCCACGCGTGCAGTGCTGATGGGCGAACTGGCGCGCGCCTCGGGTTCGCAGGGCATGGCAGGCGGCCAAGCGATCGATCTGCAGAGCGTTGGCATTGCGCTGTCGCAAGACGAACTGGAAGCGATGCACCGCATGAAGACCGGTGCGCTCCTGCGGGCGAGCCTGCGGATGGGCGCGCTCTGTGCTGAGGTGAATGCCGCTGCCTTGGAGCATGTCGATGCTTATGCGGGTGCTGTCGGCCTCGCGTTCCAGGTGGTCGACGACATTCTCGATGTGACGGCCGATACCGCCACGCTGGGCAAAACTGCGGGCAAGGACGAGGCCAACGACAAACCGACTTACGTGTCCATCCTTGGGTTGGACAAGGCCCGGGCACTGGCCGATGAGCTGCACGCCGCGGCGGGAGCGGCGGTCGCGGAACTGGCCCGCGAGATCGGCTGTGAAGCGGGCCGAGCCCGTACCGTTCGATTGGCCGAGATGGCCGACCTGATCGTGCGGCGTGGCCACTGAACAACATTGCATCGACGTTAGAAGTCTTTGCCAAAACGCCTGAGCGGCGGTCCCACATGACGTACGAACTTCTGAACACCATCGACGATCCGGCCGACCTGCGCCGACTGGACCGCCGCCAACTCGGGCCGCTGGCCAACGAGTTGCGCGCCTTCGTGCTCGATTCCGTCTCGCAAACGGGCGGCCATCTGTCGTCGAACCTGGGCACGGTCGAATTGACCATCGCACTGCACTACGTCTTCAACACGCCGGAAGACCGCATCGTGTGGGACGTCGGCCACCAGAGCTATCCGCACAAGATCCTCACGGGCCGCCGCGACCAGATGGGCTCGCTGCGCCAGCTGGACGGCATCTCCGGTTTCCCGCGCCGCAGCGAGAGCCCGTACGACACGTTCGGCACCGCGCACTCGTCCACGTCGATTTCGGCTGCGCTTGGCATGGCCCTGGGCGCCAAGACCAAGGGTGAAGACCGCGTCGCCATTGCGGTGATCGGCGACGGTGCGATGAGCGCCGGCATGGCCTTCGAGGCGATGAACAACGCGGGCGTCTATAAAGACCTGCCGCTGGTGGTCGTGCTCAACGACAACGACATGTCGATCTCGCCGCCGGTGGGCGCGCTGAATCGCTATCTGGCGCGGCTGATGAGCGGGCAGTTTTACGCGGCCACCAAGAAGGGCGTGGAAAAACTGCTGTCGGTGGCGCCGCCGGTGCTCGAGTTTGCCAAGCGCTTCGAGGAACACACCAAGGGCATGTTCGTGCCGGCCACGATGTTCGAGGAGTTCGGCTTTAACTACATCGGCCCGATCGACGGGCACGATCTCGAATCGCTGGTGCCGACGCTGCAGAACATCCGCCAGCGCGCGCGTGAAGGCGGCGGGCCGCAGTTCCTCCACGTCGTCACCAAGAAGGGCCAGGGTTACAAGCTGGCCGAGGCCGATCCGATCCTTTATCACGGCCCGGGCAAGTTCAACCCGCAGGAAGGCATCAAGCCTTCGGGGCGCCCAGCCAAGGTGACGTATACGCAGGTGTTTGGCCAGTGGCTGTGCGATATGGCGGCGGCCGACAAGCGCTTGGTGGGTATCACGCCGGCCATGCGAGAAGGCTCCGGGATGGTGGAGTTCGAGCAGCGCTTTCCCGACCGCTATTACGACGTCGGCATCGCCGAGCAGCACGCCGTCACCTTCGCCGGCGGTCTGGCATGCGAGGGGCTGAAGCCCGTCGTCGCCATCTATTCGACGTTCCTGCAGCGGGGCTATGACCAGTTGATCCACGATGTGGCGCTGCAGAACTTGCCGGTGGTATTCGCGCTGGACCGTGCGGGTCTGGTGGGCGCAGACGGCGCCACGCACGCGGGTGCCTACGACATTGCCTACCTGCGCTGCATCCCCAACATGATGGTGATGACGCCGGCCGACGAGAACGAATGCCGCCAGCTTTTGAGTACCGCGTTCGCGCAGGACTGCCCGACAGCGGTGCGCTATCCGCGTGGTGCCGGTACGGGCGTGGCGGTGCAGCCGACGCTGGAGCCGCTGCCTGTGGGCAAGGCCGAAGTGCGCCGCACGTCCACGGCTCCGGCCGGCCAGCGCGTTGCGATTCTGGCGTTTGGTTCGATGGTTGCCCCTGCTTCGGCAGCAGCTGAGCGTTTGGATGCGACCGTTGTCAACATGCGCTTCGTCAAGCCGCTCGACGTGGCCTGCGTGCTGGAAATGGCTCGCACGCACGATTTCGTGGTCACGGCAGAGGAAGGTTGCGTGATGGGCGGCGCCGGCAGCGCCTGCCTGGAAGCGCTGGCTGCCGCCGGTGTTGCAACGCCGGTATTGCAGCTCGGCCTGCCCGACCGCTTTGTCGATCACGGTGATCACGCGGCGCTGCTGGCGCAGTGCGGGCTGGATGCCAATGGCATCCTCGCTTCCATCCGCGAGCGTTTTGCCGTGCAGCCGCGCGCTGCAGCCCCGCGCGTCGCCTGAGGCACTTTGGCGCCGTGCCATAGGCAGAATCAATCACCCGCATTGCAGCCGCGGGTTTGAGTAGTTGACTGCAAAGGTAGGAAATTTCTTTTACACTCCGCCAGTCTTATTTTTGAATTGTGTGCGCAGTCGCGGGATGGGCAGATTGGATCACTTGAGGGGTGGTCACCGTCAGCCAGGTTCCGCGGTTTCACACTCGTTGCGTGCCGGCCGACTGCGATGGCCGGGCGACCGTAAAGGAAACCGATCATGAACGATATGAACCCGGCTTTCGCGATGCCGGACGTGCAGTCCAGCCACGATACCCGCCAGATTCCCATTCAGCGTGTTGGCGTGCGCGGCGTGCGTTACCCGATGTCGCTGCAAACCCCTTCAGGCGTGCTGAACACCGTCGGCACGTACAATCTTGACGTGCATCTGCCGGCCGACCAGAAGGGCACGCACATGTCGCGCTTCGTCGCGCTGCTTGAAGAAGAGCGCGAGCCGCTGAATCTGGCGCAGTTCCAGTTGCTGCTGGAAAAGATGCTGGAGAAGCTCGAAGCCGACGCCGGCCGCATCGAAGTCCACTTCCCGTATTTCGTCAGCAAGACGGCCCCGGTGTCGGGCGTGCAGTCGCTGATGGACTATGAAGTGACGATGATTGGCGAAGTGCGCGACGGCCACACCAAGGTCCGCGTCAAGGCGCTGGTGCCGGTGACGAGCTTGTGCCCATGCTCGAAGAAGATCTCGCAGTACGGTGCGCACAACCAGCGCTCGCACATCACGATCGACGCCGAGCTGGCGGCCGATACGCCGGTCGAGGCGCTCATTCGCATGGCCGAAGAAGAAGCGTCGTGCGAACTGTGGGGCCTGCTCAAGCGTCCGGACGAGAAGTTCGTGACCGAGCGTGCGTACGAAAACCCGAAGTTCGTGGAAGACCTGGTGCGCGATATCGCCATGCGCCTGAACCAGGACGATCGCATCGTCGCCTACACGCTGGAAGCGGAAAACTTCGAGTCGATTCACAACCACAGCGCCTATGCGCTGATCGAGCGCGACAAGCGCTCCGACAAGTAATCGCGCTGTGCCCCAAGAAAAAGCCGCTCAATCGAGCGGCTTTTTTTCATGCGTGCCGGATGCGGATGTCTTCGAGGTCCCAGCGTGGCGTGACGCCGTAGCCGTAGCCGTCCTGCACTTGTGCGGGGTCAGCCTGCAGCCGCATCGCGCCGGCAAAGGCGATCATCGCGCCGTTGTCGGTGCAGAACTGCAGGTCGGGGTAGTAGACGCGCAAGCCGCGCTTTTTGCCCTCGGCGTTCAAGCCCTCGCGCAACTGGCGGTTGGCGCCCACCCCACCGGCCACGACGATGCGCTTGAGGCCATGCTCGCGCGCGGCGCGCAGCGTCTTCTTGACCAGCACTTCGACGATAGCGTCGACAAACGCGCGCGCAAGATCGGCGCGCGGCTGATAACAGGTCTCGCTATCGGTCAGGTTGAGCTTGCGCACCTGGGTGAGCACCGCGGTCTTGAGGCCCGCGAACGAGAAATCGAAATTGCCCGAATGCAGCATCGGTCGGGGCAGGTCAAACACGCCCGGGTTGCCGAACTCGGCCAGGCGCGAAACGGCGGGGCCGCCCGGGTAGCCGAGGCCGAGCAGCTTGGCGGTCTTGTCGAAGGCTTCGCCGGCGGCGTCGTCGAGCGTCTCGCCGAGCAGCGTGTACTGGCCGACGGCATCGACGCGCATCAACTGCGTATGCCCGCCCGAGACGAGCAGCGCCAGGAACGGAAACTCCGGCCGGTCGGCCTCCAGCAACGGCGAGAGCAGGTGCCCCTCGAGGTGGTGCACGGCTACCAGCGGTTTGCCCAGTGCAAATGCCAGCGCGTTCGCCACCGAAGCGCCCACCAGCAGTGCGCCTGCCAGCCCGGGGCCCTTCGTATAGGCAATGGCGTCGATGTCCGCGCGTGTGGCGCCCGCCTTGCCGAGCACCTCTTCGAGCAGCGGAATCACGCGGCGGATGTGATCGCGCGAGGCCAGCTCGGGCACCACACCGCCGTATTCGCGGTGCATCGCGATCTGCGAATACAGCGCATGCGCGCGCAGGCCGGAGTGGGTGTCGTACAGGGCGACGCCGGTTTCGTCACAGGAGGATTCGATGCCGAGGACCAGCATGGCAGGCGGGGCGTGAGGAATGCAATGGGAAGGCTGCTGAAGATAGCACAAGTTAAAATGCGCGGTTTCTTCAAGAATAGGGCGGCGCAGCGATCATGATGCGGTGCGATGTAGCGGTGATCGGCGCAGGCGCGGCCGGGATGATGTGCGCGGCCGTGGCCGGGCAGCGCGGCGCACGTGTGGTGCTGATCGACCACGCGACGAAGCTGGCCGAGAAAATCCGCATCTCCGGCGGCGGCCGCTGCAACTTCACCAACGTCAACGCGGGCCCCGCCAACTACCTGTCGAACAACCCGCACTTCAGCCGTTCGGCGCTGGCGCGGTATACGGCGCAGGACTTCATCAGCCTTGTCTCCAGCTACCGCATTCCGTATCACGAGAAGCACAAGGGCCAGCTTTTCTGCGACGACAGTGCGGAAGACATCATCCGCATGCTCGAAACAGAATGCGAGCGGGGCAACGTCATCTGGCGCACCGGCTGCGCGATCGCTGAAGTCGGCAAGGACGGCGAGGCCTATCGCCTGTCGACCAGTGCGGGCGAGATCGTCGCCAACAAGGTGGTGATCGCCACGGGCGGCCTGTCCATCCCCAAGATCGGCGCGACCGATTTCGGGTATCGCATTGCGCGCCAATTCGGTTTGAAGATCGTTGAGACGCACCCGGCATTGGTGCCGCTCACCTTCAACGCCGAGCATTGGGCGCCGTTCTCGGCGTTGTCGGGCGTGTCGATGGAAGTGGACGTGACCGTTGCGCAGCCTCCCGGCAAGGGCGGTCGCAAAGGGAGCGCGACGATGTTCCGCGAAGACTTGCTGCTGACCCATCGCGGGCTGTCGGGGCCGGCCGTGCTGCAAATCTCCAGTTTTTGGCATGCCGGCCAGCCGCTTCTTATCGATCTGCTGCCGGACACCGACGCCGGGCAGTGGCTGTGCGATGAGAAAACCGGCTCACGCAAGCAACTCGGTACGTTCCTGGCGCAGCGCCTGCCGGAACGCGTCGCGCAGGCATGGTGCGCCACGCACGGCGCCAACCCGCAGGCGCCGATTGCCGAGCTGCCCGACAAGGTGCTGCGCACACTTGGCGCCGCACTCAACCGCTGGGAATTGACCCCGTCCGGCAGCGAAGGGTATCGGAAAGCCGAGGTGACGCGCGGCGGGGTCGATACGCGCGCGCTGTCATCCGCCACCATGGAGGCCCAATCGGCACCCGGCCTGTACTTCATCGGCGAGGTGGTCGACGTGACAGGCTGGCTCGGCGGCTACAACTTCCAGTGGGCGTGGGCTTCGGCCGTCGCGGCAGGAGAGGCTGCCTCGGCCCGTTGATCCCCCACGGATCTGTCCTGGAACTGTTCGGGTTCTGTGCTACGATCAGTGATCCAGTGCGACACGGCACACTCCGTGGAGAGGGGCTGGCCCTCTTAAATCAACCAGTTCGCCGGTTCAGGACGATGCCCCAGTTCTGAATGCAGGACGGCAGCGAGGCAATAGACATGTAATGAAGCGCTGGTCGGTGAGCTATCCTCACCCGGCCGCGCAATGCAATGACCTGACTACCATCAGGTTCCGCCCAGTCAGCGGCTTCACCCCCGCTGACAGGCGGAGTGACGTTTGTATGCCCGGCGCCTCTCGGCAGCCGAGCCATTGCAAATGAGTAAACCCGGAGCGCAAAGCTCTGCGCGTTATTGTTCAGCCGGTCATGCTCGCAAGGGTGCACCGGTAGCGAACCTGCTATGCGACTAGCAGTAGCCTACGGAGACAGGCGCCACTGGTAACGGCGACGTCTGAAGCTCTCCTGACAATGTAGCCCCCGCAAGGGTGTCGTCTAACCGTGAGGTGGACGGCAGAGATCCTGAGCAGCAACGGGGTCGAGGAGCTAGGCTGGCTGGTAGGGGCAACCGATGTGAATTGCTGATAAACACCGTGATGATCGAGGTGCCTAAGCTGCTGACAGGCACTAACCAAAAGGTACGTGGTCGGTTACTCCGTTTGGATTTCGGAGTACGTCGCTCTCAGAACCACCGGTGAAAAAGCAGGCCCTAACCCAGTCTTGTAACGCGTAGGGAACGTGGTAAGCCCGTATGGCTGCCCGAGTGCTGTTGGCTCGGGCAGGCGGACCGCAAGGAACGCTGTTGGCTGTGCGGGTATGGGAGGTTGGAGAAAGCGAATGCCGGGCTGTAATGGTCCGGATAGGGGTTGGAACATCACCCCACGCGAAAGCGTGCAGACTTCCAACTGGTCTTTCGTCGCAAGACGGCTGACAGAAACTCGTGAATTGAAATTTCTTCCCTTGAGGGGCAACGCGTCCCTCAGGGGGCGTGCTGTCTCTTGCTGTCTGGGAAGGCTCTCAAGATAGGAGAACAGCATGGAAGCAATCATTGAAACGAATGATTCTGCGTTCTCCGGCGCGCCGCAAAGCTGGACGGCCATTCAATGGCGTCGAGTCGAGCGGAACGTCCGGGCAATGCAGATACGAATTGCGAAGGCAACACAGGAAGAGGATTGGCGCCGGGTGAAAGCCCTGCAGCGATCCTTGACCCGCTCGTTCAGTGCGAAAGCATGGGCAGTCAAGCGAGTGACGGAGAACCAAGGCAAGCGAACGGCAGGCGTCGATCGCGAACTGTGGGGCTCGCCTGAAGTCCGGTGGAAAGCCATCGGACGGTTGAAACGCCGAGGATATCGGCCCCTGCCATTGCGGCGGGTCTATATTCCCAAGGCCAATGGGAAGGAGCGCCCACTAGGCATTCCGACCATGTTGGACCGAGCCATGCAGGCCCTGTACCTGCTGGCGCTGGAACCAGTGTCCGAAGGGACGAGCGATCCGAACTCGTATGGGTTCCGGATAAATCGATCCACGGCGGATGCCATGTCACAGCTATTCGTCTCCCTTTCCCAGAAGGCTTCGGCCCAATGGGTGTTGGAGGCGGATATCAAAGGCTGTTTTGACCATATCAGTCATGACTGGCTGGAGCGCAATGTCCCGATGGACAAAGCAATCTTGCGGAAGTGGTTGAAGGCTGGCGTGGTATTTCAGGGCCAGTTTCAGGCGACCGAGGCTGGGACGCCGCAGGGAGGCATCATCTCCCCGACATTGGCGAACGTGGCATTGAATGGCTTGGAGACTGAACTGGTAGCGTTCTTGCGAACGACTCTGGGGGTTGCCAAGACCGCGAAGCTGAAAGTGAACATTGTGCGGTACGCGGACGATTTCGTTATCACCGGTGACACGCCGGAGCGGTTGGAAAACGAGATCAAGCCCTGGGTGGAGCAATTCCTAGCGGTACGGGGATTGTCGCTGTCCACGGAGAAAACGCGGATCGTCAACATTGCGGAAGGCTTCGACTTCCTCGGGTGGAATTTCCGGAAGTACTCGGGAAAACTGCTCATCAAGCCGAGCAAGAAGAACGCGCAAGCGTTCTATCGCAAGGTAAAGGAGGTCATCAGTGCCAATAAGACGGCGAAGCAGGAGGACCTGATCCGACTGCTGAACCCGATGTTGCGGGGCTGGGCGCAGTATCACCGCCCCGTGGTAGCCAAGGCGACGTTTAGCCGCGTGGAGAACGACATCTTTCGCGCTCTATGGCGGTGGGCCAAACGGCGACATCCGCAGAAGTCCAGAGACTGGGTGAAAAAGAAATACTTCACGCCGGTTGCGGGACGGAACTGGGTGTTTGGAACCGAAGTCGATGACGGCGACGGCAGCAAATGGTGGACGGAGTTGTACTCGCTTGCGAGCACACCCGTCGTGCGCCACAAGAAGATCAAAGGGAGCTACAACCCCTTCGACCCAGCGCAGGAAATGTACGGTGAAACATTGCGTCAGGGGCGATTGCTGCAAAGCATGTCGCACCGGAAGCAATGGATCAAACTGTATATGGACCAGCGAGGCTTGTGCGCTCTGTGTCAGTGCATGATGACCGAGGAGACGGGGTGGCATGACCACCACATCGAGTATCGCGCACGCGGTGGCTCGGATGTCCTTGGAAATCGTGTTCTGCTGCACCCAAGTTGTCATGCTCAGGTGCATGCCAATGGCATCAAGGTTGTGAAGCCGGCCCTATAATTAGGGTTTTGCAAAGGCTTGAGCCGTATGCGGGGAAACTCGCACGTACGGTTCTTAGGGGGGGATGGGTCAGCAATGACCTGTCCCTACCCTCCTTTTTCAAAGTTTGCAACCCGCTGGGCCCACCGTCCAAGCGGGTTTTGCCGTTTATCGGAGTTCGGAATGTCGCAGTTGTCCCTCAAGGCACAGATCACGGAAGACATGAAGGCCGCCATGCGCGCCAAGGAAACGGATCGTCTGGGCACGATCCGTCTGTTGCAGGCTGCCATCAAGCAGCGCGAGGTGGACGAACGCATTGAACTGGATGACGCTGCCGTGCTGGCCGTGATCGACAAGATGCTCAAGCAGCGCAAGGATTCCATCACCGCATTCGAGCAAGCCGGCCGTGACGATCTCGTCGCCAAGGAAGCGGCAGAGGTGGCCGTGCTGCAGGTCTATATGCCCGCGCAACTGTCGGAAGCCGAAGTCGACGCTGCGGTGCGTGACGCCGTGGCCAAGGCCGGCGCAGCTGGCCCGCAAGACATGGGCAAGGTGATGGGCATCCTCAAGCCCGCCCTGGCCGGCCGCGCCGACATGACGCAAGTCTCGGCACGCGTGAAGGCCGCCCTGGCGGGCGCCTGAATCCCCTCCACCCTCGCAGCATCCAAGGGGCGCACCCCGCGTGATCCCGCAGCCGTTCATTGACGATCTGCTCAACCGCGTCGATATCGTCGACGTGGTGGGCCGTTACGTGCAGTTGAAGAAGGGCGGCGCCAATTTCATGGGGCTGTGCCCCTTCCATAACGAGAAGTCGCCGTCGTTCTCGGTGTCGCCCACCAAGCAGTTCTATCACTGCTTCGGCTGCGGCGCGCATGGGTCGGCCATCGGCTTCCTGATGGAGTTTTCCGGGCAATCGTACGTCGAGGCCATCAAGGATCTTGCGCAGTCCGTGGGCATGGTGGTGCCCGAAGAGCGCGGTGGCCTGCCGCCCGCCGCGCGTGCGGAGCAGCAAGCCAAGACCGTCGCACTCGGCGACGTCATGGCCCGTGCCTGCGACCACTACCGCAAGCAATTGCGCAGCGCCCCCAATGCCATCCAATACCTCAAAGGCCGCGGCCTGACGGGCGAGATCGCCGCACACTTCGGCCTCGGCTATGCGCCGGACGATTGGCAATCGCTCGAAGCCGTGTTCGGCCCATACCGCGAAGACGCCACTGCCGCACCGCTCATCGAAGCCGGCCTCGTCATTGAAAGCGAGAAGACCGGCGCCGATGGCTCGCACCGCCGCTACGACCGCTTCCGCGATCGCATCATGTTCCCCATCCGCAATACCAAAGGCGTGGTGATCGGCTTTGGCGGCCGGGTGCTGGGGCAAGGCGAGCCGAAATATCTCAACTCCCCCGAAACGCCGCTGTTCAGCAAGGGCACCGAGCTGTACGGGCTGTTCGAGGCACGCAACGCCATCCGCGAGTTCGACTATGTGCTGGTCGTGGAAGGCTATATGGACGTCGTCGCGCTGGCGCAGCTGGGGTTTGCCAATGCGGTGGCCACGCTGGGCACGGCGTGCACGCCGACTCACGTGCAGAAGCTGCTGCGGCAGGTCGACACTGTCATCTTCTCGTTTGATGGAGATAGCGCCGGGCGCCGCGCCGCACGTCGTGCGCTCGAAGCCTGCCTGCCGCACGCCACCGACAACAAGACCATCAAGTTCCTCTTCCTGCCCGCCGAGCACGATCCGGACAGCTTCGTGCGCGAAGAGGGCACCGAGGCCTTCGCCCGTGAAGTGCACAACGCGATGCCGCTGTCGCGCTTCCTGCTCCAGGCGGTGACCGAAGATCTCGACCTGCGTCAACCCGAGGGCCGTGCCCGCGCCCAATACGAGGCCAAGCCGCTGCTGAGCGCCATGCCCGCCGGCGGCCTGCGCCTGCAGATTGTGCGCGGCCTGGCCGACATGACAGGCACCACGCCTGCCGACATCGAAGCGCTATGTGGCCTTCGCAGCGACCCGGCCCAAGCGGGCCGCATGACGCAAAAGCGGCCCCGCGTGGCGCGCACCGCACCTACGGCGCTTGAGCAGAAGGTGTTGCGCCTGCTGATGCGCTATCCCGCGCTGGCCGCTCGGCTCGACGCCGATGCCCGCGCCCAGTTGACAGCGCCGCAATTGCCCCAAGGTGAGGTATTGGCGGCGCTGCTGGGCGAATGCGATGCTGTGGGTCCGGAAGTGCACTTCGGCGCCTTTGTTGAGCGCTTGGGGCAGACGCCCTATGCCGAGGCCTTTGCCGGGCTGCGCACGGCTGTGCTCCAGGACGACATCGAACTGGAGCCGGCCATGTCCGAATTCGATACTGCCGTACAAAAGATGCTCGCCGAGCCGCTCAAGCGCGAGCTGGAGATGTTGCAGCGCAAGATGGAAGCCGGCCATGCCGGCGACGACGACAAGGAGCGCATGCGCTGGCTGGTGGGCGAAATCAGCCGCCGCCGACAGCTCGTGTAGCGCATGCGCCGCAGAGGCAAGCTCCAAGCGGGGCGGGCAATTGCGGGTAGCCCCTTGATTTTTCAGGCGAAAACCCGACTTTCGTTTAGACCGGCTTGGTCTGGCGTGCTAGAATAGCCGGTTTGGATTGCAAGTCCTTTTTCCCATTTTTGGGGGAGTGAGCGTGCCCATGGTGAAGGTGAAGACCTCCGCGAAGGCCGGTTCCAAGGCCAGTCCTGCTTCTGTTTCTGCCAAGCGATCCTCATCGGCGCGCGGCTCGGGAGGAGGAAAGCCACCAGCGGGAACGGCGAAAGTCGCAAATGGTCGGATCCATATGGGGCAGGCAGGATCGACAGGGGTGAAGGCCACTGTGCCGGCAAAGACGGGGAAAACCCAGCCGCGCCAGACCGCCGATATCGCCGTCGCCGCCAAGACTGTCAAACCGACAGCGCGCACAAAGGGCGCGATCCAATCTTCAACCTCAGGCAAGGTCTCGACGTCGATGAGCACGAGCGCCAGACCTGGCGGCACAGCCGCTTCCGTCGCACTCAAGGGCAAGACAACCACCGTGGCGAAATCGAAAGTTACCGAAGTCGAGAGCAAGCAGACCCCTGCCAGCGCAAGCGCAACCAAGACGGGTACCGCTCGTACCAACACCGCAGCCAAGCCAGCCAAGGCGGCCGCGGAAGACACCAAGCGCACCGCCCAGGCAGAGGCCACCCCCACAACTCCTCCCGCGCCCCGCGCCGAGGCAGCAGCCGAGCCCAAGAAGCGCGGCCGCAAGCCCAAGGCAGAGACGCAGGCAGACGACAGCAGCACGGACGTGACTGAAGAATTTGACACCCCCGCCGCTCCGGCACCGAAAACCGAAAAGCTGAAGGCCCGTGACCGCAAGGCCAAGGAAAAAGCCCTGCTCAAGGAATTCGCTGCCTCGCAGCAAGGCGGTTCGGAAGAAGAGCTTGAGGCCCGCCGCCAGAAGCTCAAGGCGCTGATCAAGCTGGGCAAATCGCGCGGCTACCTGACCTACGCCGAAATCAACGACCACCTCCCCGACGACATGGTCGATGTGGAGTCGCTGGAAACGTTGGTTGCCACGCTCAACGACATCGGCGTTGCCGTGTACGAGCAGGCGCCGGACGCCGAAACGCTGCTCCTGAACGACAACGCACCTTCCGTGACCACGGAAGAGGAAGCTGAAGAAGAAGCTGAAGCCGCGCTGTCGACGGTTGACTCCGAATTCGGCCGCACGACCGACCCGGTGCGCATGTACATGCGCGAAATGGGCACGGTCGAGCTGCTGACGCGCGAAGGCGAAATCGTGATCGCCAAGCGCATCGAAGCCGGCCTGAAGGACATGGTCATGGCCATCTCGGCCTGCCCGGTCACCATCTCCGAAATCCTCGCCATGGGCGAGCGCGTTGCCAACGACGAAGCCAAGATCGACGAGTACATCGATGGCTTGATCGATCCGAACGCTGAAGCCGATGCAGCCGCTGCTGCTGAGGAAGAAGAGGAATTCGAGGAAGAGGAAGCCGAAGAAGAGGGCGACGAAGAGGAAGACGAGGACGATGAAGGTGCCGGCGCTGCCGCAGCTTCGGCCCGTCAACTCGAAGAGCTCAAGCAGGCTGCGCTGCTCAAGTTTGGTGTGATCGGCGAGCAGTTCGACAAGATGCGCCGTGCGTTCGAGAAGGAAGGCTACAAGTCCAAGCCTTACGTGAAGGCGCAGGAAGCCATCCAGGCCGAACTGATGACGATCCGCTTCACGGCACGCAACGTCGAGCGCCTGTGCGACACGCTGCGCGGCCAGGTGGACGAAGTGCGCAAGCTCGAACGCGCCATCCTGAACATCGTGGTGGACAAGTGCGGCATGCCGCGCAGCGACTTCGTTGCGCGCTTCCCGGGCAACGAGACCAACCTGAAGTGGATCGAGACCGTGGTGGCCGACGGCAAGCCGTACAGCACCATCGTCGAGCGCAACGTGCCGGCCGTGCACGAACTGCAGCAAAAGCTGATCGACCTGCAGGCACGCGTGGTGCTGCCGCTGACCGAGCTGAAGGACGTCAACCGCAAGATGTCGGAAGGCGAGCGCCGCGCCCGTGAGGCCAAGCGCGAGATGACCGAGGCCAACCTGCGTCTGGTGATCTCGATCGCCAAGAAGTACACGAACCGCGGTCTGCAGTTCCTCGACCTGATCCAGGAAGGCAACATCGGCCTGATGAAGGCGGTGGACAAGTTCGAATACCGTCGCGGCTACAAGTTCTCGACGTACGCCACGTGGTGGATCCGTCAGGCCATTACGCGTTCGATCGCCGATCAGGCGCGCACCATCCGTATTCCGGTGCACATGATCGAGACGATCAACAAGATGAACCGCATCTCGCGTCAGATCCTGCAGGAAACCGGCAACGAGCCGGATCCGGCAACGCTGGCCGAGAAGATGGAGATGCCGGAAGACAAGATCCGCAAGATCATGAAGATCGCGAAGGAG
>Ga0316228_1001966_pt1 | contig 19161 bp, 17 predicted proteins | sample TBH18021metaG_FD_206005 | JGI IMG/M metagenome (GOLD analysis project Ga0316228, IMG submission 206005) | Freshwater microbial communities from Trout Bog Lake, Wisconsin, USA - TBH18021 | ecosystem: Environmental > Aquatic > Freshwater > Lake > Hypolimnion/Profundal zone | place: USA: Wisconsin... | reverse complement strand
GCTGATCCCCGACATGGGCGCCGGCTGCTCGCTCGCCGACTCGATCACCGCCGAGGACGTGCGGGGCCTGCGGGCCCGCTACCCGGGCGTGCCGATCGTGACCTACGTCAACACCTCGGCGGCGGTGAAGGCCGAGTCCGACCTCTGCTGCACCTCGGGCAACGCGGTCGCGGTCGTGCGCTCGCTGAACGCCCCGCGGGTGCTGATGATCCCCGACGAGTTCCTGGCCCAGAACGTCCAGGCGGAGGTGCCCGAGGTCGAGATCCTGACCTGGGCCGGGCACTGCGAGGTGCACGAGCGCTTCACGCCGGCCGATATCCGCGACGTGCGCGAGAGCTACCCCGGCGTCACCGTGATCGCGCATCCCGAATGCCCGCCGGACGTGGTGGCCGAATCCGACTTCTCGGGCTCGACCGCCATGATGATGGACTTCGTGACCGAGAAGCGGCCCGCCCAGGTCGTGCTCGTCACCGAGTGCTCGATGGCCGACAACATCGCGGCGCAGAACCCGGACATCGAGTTCATCAAGCCCTGCAACATGTGCCCGCACATGAAGCGGATGAGCCTCGGGAACATCCGCCGGGCGCTGGAGACCCTGACCCACGAGGTGACCGTCGATCCTGCCCTCGCCGACCGGGCGCGGGCCGCGGTGGAGCGGATGCTGGCGGTGCGCGCCCGATGAACGCGCTGCTCCGCAACCCGGCCGACCGCGTCGTGGTGGTCGGCGCGGGCGTCGCCGGCCTCAGTGTCGCGCTCCGCCTCGCGCCCCGGCCCGTGACGCTCGTCAGCGCGAGCCCGCTCGGGCTCGGCACCGCCACCGGCTGGGCGCAGGGCGGCATCGCCGCCGCGATCGGCGCCGACGACGCTGCGGCGCTCCACGCCGCCGACACGCTGGCGGCGGGCGCCGGCCTCGGCGAGCCCGAGGTCGCGGCGCGCGTCGCCGCCGAGGGGCCGCGCCTGATCGACTGGCTCGTCCGCGTCGGCGTCGCCTTCGACCGGGCGGAGGACGGGGCGCTCGCCCTCGGCCTCGAGGCGGCCCACGGCCGGCGGCGCATCGTTCGCGCGGGCGGCGACGCCACGGGCGCGCGCGTCCTCGAGGGCCTGGTCCGGGCGGTGCAGGGTGCGCCCTCCGTCGAGGTCGTGGTCGCCACGGTTCGCGACCTTCTCCGCGACGGGCACGGCGCGGTGGCGGGCGTGGTCTGCGAGCGGGACGGCGTGCCCTTCCGCATCCCGGCCCGCGCCGTGGTTCTGGCCACCGGCGGGCTTGGCGCGCTCTACGCGGCCACCACCAACCCGCGCGGCGCCACCGGCCGCGGCCTCGCGCTCGCGGCGCGTGCCGGGGCGGTGATGCGCGACATGGAGTTCGTGCAGTTCCACCCGACCGCCATCGCGGCCGGCGCCGACCCGATGCCGCTCGCCACCGAGGCGCTGCGGGGGGAGGGGGCCCGGCTCGTGGACGAGCACGGCGAGCCGGTGATGGCCGGCGTCGCGGGCGGCGACCTCGCCCCCCGCGACGTGGTGGCGCGCGGCATCTTCGGAGCGCTGGCCCGGGGCCGGAGCGTCCATCTCGACACGCGCGGCGCGCTCGGCCACCGCATGGCCGCCCGCTTCCCCACCGTGGCGGCGCTCTGCTCGGCGGCGGGCATCGACCCGGCCGTGCAGGCGATTCCCGTGCGGCCGGCGGCCCACTACCACATGGGCGGCGTGAAGGTGGACGCCCACGGCGCCACCTCGGTGCCGGGCCTCTACGCCTGCGGCGAGGTCGCCTCCACGGGGCTGCACGGGGCGAACCGGCTCGCCAGCAACTCGCTCCTCGAAGGGCTGGCCTTCGCGGGCTTCATCGCGGACGGGCTCGCGGCGGCGCCGGGCCCCGCGCGGCCGCAGACGGGCGCGCCGCGCCCGCCCGCCGACCTCGCCCCGATCCGCGCCCTGATGGAGGCCCGGGTCGGCGTGGTGCGGGACGAGGCGGGCCTCACCGAGGCCGTCGCCCGGCTCGCGCCGCGGGCGGCCACATGCGACGCCGCCCTCGTCGCGCTCCTCGTCGCACACGCCGCGCTCGGCCGGCGGGAGAGCCGCGGGGCGCACTGGCGCAGCGACTTCGGCGGACAGGTGCCCGCCCGCCACAGCGAGACCACCCTCGGCGCCGTGCTCGCCGAGACCGAACCGGCGGCCCGCGAGGCCGCGGAGGCCCTGGCCCGATGAGCGACCATCTCCCTCTCCCGCGGCTCCTCGTGGAGCCCGTCGTGCGCGCCGCCCTCTTGGAGGATCTCGGCCGGGCCGGCGACATCACCACGGACGCGATCGTGCCGCCCGAGGCCCGCCTCGAGGGCGTGATCGCGGCCCGCCAGCACGGCGTGATCGCGGGCGTGGACTGCGCCCGCATCGCCTTCGAGCTGATCGATCCGGCGGTCTCCGTCGCGGTCGAGCGGCCGGACGGCGCCCGCGTCGCGCCGGGCGACACGGTGCTGCGCCTCGCCGGGCCGGCCCGCGCCGTCCTCACCGCCGAGCGCGTCGCCCTCAACCTGCTCTGCCGCCTCTCGGGCGTGGCCACCGCCACCGCGGGCCTCGTCGAGGCCGCGCGTCCCCACGGCAAGGCCGCGATCGTCTGCACCCGCAAGACGACGCCGGGCCTGCGCGCGCTGGAGAAGCACGCGGTGCGGGCCGGCGGCGGCTCGAACCACCGCTTCGGCCTCGACGACGCGGTGCTGATCAAGGACAACCACGTCGCGGTGGCGGGCGGCATCGTGCCGGCGATCGAGCGGGCCCGCGCGCGCGCCGGCCATCTCGTGAAGATCGAGGTCGAGGTCGACACCCTGGCCCAGCTGGAGGAGGCGCTCTCGGTCGGCGCCGACGCGGTGCTGCTCGACAACATGGATCCGGACACGCTCGGCCGCGCGGTCGCGATGATCGACAGGCGGGCCCTCTCCGAGGCCTCGGGCCGCATCACCCGTGAGACGGTCGGCGCGGTCGCGGCCTCGGGCGTGGACCTGATCTCCTGCGGCTGGATCACCCACAGCGCCGCGATCATCGACCTCGGCCTGGACGCCTGAGCACACAAAAGACGCGCGCTCCTCCGCGAAAGGGTCGCGGGAGAAGCGCGCGCTCGAAAGGTGGCCCGCGGTCTCAGGGGACGGGCGCGATCACTCAACCGTGATTCGGTTCGCTGGGCAGCCCGGTTCGCGTGAAAATTGTATACGATATGCGGTCGATGTCGCTCGTTCAGCCGCACGCGGCCGTTTATTCCCGTCTTACGGCCAAGCTGCCACAGTGTTGCCACGGGGTCACGAGGCCGGCGGAAGCGCGGCCGGGGCAGGTTTGAAGCTTGGCTTTGCGCGCGCGTCGTTTACCCGTTGGCGAGACGTCGCGCGCCATCGTGCGTGCCGACCAACCTGTCGCGTCCCGCACCTTCCCGCCTGCCTTCGAGAGACCTCGATGCGTCGTTCCGCCACCGCCCTCGCCGGGCTCGCCTGCGCCGCCGCGGCCTGGGCCTCGCCCGCGCTCGCCTACGAGATCGATCCGCTGACCCGCCAGCCCCTCGACAACGCCCTGACGGTGCGCGTGCGCCCGCAGGCGGTCGAGACCGTGGCCGTGCCGGTCTCCAACGCCTCGCTCAACGCCGCCGACCCGCTGGCCTCCGCGGTCCCGCAGATGTCGGCGATCCCGCGCGAGACGGTGGCCTATAACGGTCCCTACGGCGCCGGTACCATCGTGGTGTCGACGGCCGAGCGGCGGCTCTACTACGTGCTCGGCGGCGGCCAGGCCCTGCGCTACGGCGTCGGCGTCGGCCGCCCGGGGTTCACCTGGGGCGGCGTGCAGACCATCACGATGAAGCGCGAGTGGCCGGATTGGCGCCCGCCCGCCACGATGCTGCGCCGCCGGCCCGACCTGCCGCGCTACATGAAGGGCGGCATCGAGAACCCGCTCGGCGCCCGCGCGATGTATCTCGGCGGCACCATCTACCGCATCCACGGCTCGAACGAGCCGGAGAGCATCGGCACCGCCGTCTCGTCGGGCTGCATCCGCATGACCAACGAGGACGTCACCGACCTCTACACCCGCACGAAGGTGGGCACGCGGGTCATCGTCCAGCGCTGAGCGCCGGACGCATCCATTCTGAGCGGGCCGGCGGCGACGCCGGCCTTTTTTCGCGCACGCGCACGGAGTTCGTCGGATCCCCTCTCCCCGCTGCGCGGGGAGAGGGGGAGCCCTCGCGATCGCGCGGGGGCGGTCTCAGTGGCAGCCGCAGGAGCCGCCGCCGCATCCACCGCCGGCCGCCTTGGCCTTGAGGTCGGCCTGTCCCCGCCTGTCGCGGTCGAGGCCGCGCTCGGCCAGCTCCTTCAGGTAGGTCTGCCAGCGGTCGCCGTACTGCGCGCCCAGCTCGTGCAGGTAGCCCCAGCCGTAGATGCCGGTGTCGTGCATGTCATCGAAGGCGAGCTTCACCGCGTAGTTGCCCACCGGCTGCACCGATAGGATCTCGACGTTGCGCTTGCCGCCGATGACCTTGCGCTCGGCCGGCGAGTGACCCTGCACCTCGGCGGACGGGCTCGAGACCCGCAGGTACTCGGCCGGCAGGTCGAAGCGCCCGCCGTCGTCGAAGGCCAGTTTGAGGACGCGCCTGTCCGCGGACAGGCGGATCTCGGTGGGCCAGCGTTCCTCGCTCACGGTCCAATCTCCCTGGAAGCGTTCCGCGCCCACGCTTGCTCCGCGGCGCGCATCCCCTCATATGCCAAGGCATGCCAGGTTCGTCACCCGACGTATCGCCCGCCACGCCGCAGAGCACCGAGTTCCGTATGTGGGGTCCGCGTACCGACACCGCCGCGCCCGTGACGCCGCTGATCGACCCGTTCCAGCGGGCGATCACCTATCTGCGCATCTCCGTCACGGATCGCTGCGACCTGCGCTGCGTCTACTGCATGGCGGAGGAGATGAACTTCCTGCCCAAGCGCGACCTGCTCACGCTGGAGGAGCTGGACCGGCTCTGCGGCGTGTTCATCGCGCGGGGCGTGCGCAAGCTTCGCATCACGGGCGGCGAGCCCCTGGTCCGGCGCGACATCCTGCACCTGTTCCGGCGGCTCTCGCGCCACCTCGATTCGGGGGCGCTGCAGGAGCTGACGCTGACCACCAACGGCACGCAGCTCGGGCGCTTCGCGGGTGAGCTCGCCGACCTCGGCGTGCGCCGGGTCAACGTCTCGCTGGACACCCTCGATCCGGACAAGTTCCGGGCGATCACCCGGCGCGGCGACCTGAAGGTCGTGCTCGACGGGATCGCGGCGGCGCGCGAGGCGGGGATCAAGGTGAAGATCAACGCGGTGGCGCTGAAGGGCGTCAACGAGCACGAGATCGCCGACATGATCGCCTGGGCCCACGGGCTCGGCATGGAGATGACGCTGATCGAGGTGATGCCGCTCGGCGAGGTCGAGGGCGACCGCACCGACCAGTTCCTGCCGCTCTCGGTGGCCCGCGCGCGCCTCGAGGAGCGCTGGACCCTGACCCCGCTGCCCGACCGCACCGGCGGTCCGGCCCGCTACGTCCGGGTCGAGGAGACGGGCGGGCGGCTCGGCTTCATCACGCCGCTGACCCACAATTTCTGCGAGAGCTGCAACCGGGTGCGCCTGACCTGTACCGGCAAGCTCTACATGTGCCTCGGCCAGGAGGACGCGGCGGACCTGCGCGCGGCGCTCCGCGCCTCGCCCGACGACGCGCTGGTGACGCAGGCGGTGATCGACGCGATCGCCCGCAAGCCGAAGGGCCACGACTTCGTCATCGAGCGCCAGCGCAAGGCGGCGGTGCCGCGCCACATGAGCGTGACGGGCGGCTGAGGCGGGCGCGCCCGCTCAGCCCGCGGCGAGGTCGGGCGGCATGTAGGGGTGGCCCTCCGCGGTCAGGGCCCGGTCCACGGCCTCGATCGCCACCAGGATCCGCGTGAGGTCCTCGGCCATGGTGACGGGCGAGGGATCCATGCCGGCGATGCGGCGGGCCAGCCCGTCGCGCGCCCGCGCGAGGCTCGCCCGGGCTCGGTTGAGGGTCTGTACGGCCTCCGCGGTCATCGCGCGTCCTTCTCATCGCCTCGGATCGGGGCCTCGCACGAAGAAGCGGCCCCGCACGCCGTCGCGTGCGGGGCCGTCCGCGCGTCGAGCGGGTCCGTCGGCTCAGGGGCAGGCGCGGCGCACGCCGCCCTTGGCGATGTAGGTGCCGGTCCGCGGGTCGTAGGTGCGGAAGCGGCGCGCGCAGGCCTCCTCGGCCGAGCCGTCGGTCTCGGCATAGCCGTAGTTCACCGGGGCGTAGCCGTAACCCGCCGGGGCGTAGCCGCCGTAATAGCCGTCGTCGTAGCCGTAGCCCGGATAGCCGTAGCCGCCGTAGAGGCTGCCGGCCGCCAGACCGCCCGCGAGGCCGAGCCCCACGCCGACGCCGAGGCCGCCGAGGCCGTAGCCGCGCCGGCCGTAGCCGTAGCCGTAGCCGTAGCGGTTGCCGTAATAGCCGCGGTTGAAGCCGTAGCCACGGTTGAAGCCGTAGCCGCGGCCCGCCAGACCGGCCCCGCCGAAGCCGGCCCCACGATTGAAGCCGCCGCCGATCCCGACGCCGCCGCGGTTGAAGCCGCCGCCGATGGCGCCGCCGCCGACGCCGCGACCGGCGAAGCCGCCCGCCAGCGCGTTGCCGCCGCCCCCGCCGCCCCGGAAGGCCAGGACGTTCTGGGCCTCGGAGGCTGCCGGGATCAGGGTGAGCGCGCCGGCGACCGCCGACGCGAACAGGAGGGAGTGCTTGAGCATGCCGACCTCATCGAACGTGATGACTATCTGTCCGGTCAACGCTCGATTGCGGGATCCTATGCCTGCTACACTTTGTCCGGCGAACGGCTGAGCTTGTCCGTCGAGCGCCGCACGCGCCGTATCTCTTCAGCGTACCGGGGATCAGTCCACGAACTCGGCCGCTCCGAAGCCCTGCAGGTAGAGCAGCGCCGTGAGGTCGCCGTGGTCGATGCGCGCGCGCGCCGCCTCCGCCACGGCGGGCTTGGCCCGGAAGGCGACGCCGAGGCCGGCCTCGGCGATCATGGCAAGGTCGTTCGCCCCGTCGCCGACCGCGAGCGTCTCGGCCGGGTCGAGGCCGAGCCGGGTGCGCAGGTCGATCAGCGTCGCCCGCTTGGCCTCCTTGCCGACGATGGGCTCCGCGACCGTGCCGGCGAGCCGGTCCCCCGCGAGGACGAGCCGGTTGGCGTGGTTCTCGTCGAAGCCGAGCCTGTCGGCCACGGGGCCGGTGAACAGGGTGAAGCCGCCCGAGACGAGGCAGGTGCGCGCGCCGTGCGCCTTGAGCGTCCGCACCAGCGTGCGCCCGCCCGGCGTGAGCGTGATGCGCTCGGCGATCAGCCCGTCGATCGTGCCGACCGGCAGGTCCTTCAGCAGCGCGACGCGCTCGCGCAGGGCCGGCTCGAAGGCGATCTCGCCGCGCATCGCCCGCTCGGTGATCGCCGCCACGTGGGGCTTCAGCCCGACCATGTCCGCCAGCTCGTCGATGCATTCCTGCTCGATCATGGTGGAATCCATGTCGGCCAGGAACAGGCGCTTGCGGCGGTGCGCGTCCGCGCCGAGCACCGCGACGTCGATCGGCTCGGACCCGAGCGCCGCGCGCAGGCGCTCGGCGAGCGCCGGGGCCGCGGCGGGCGCGCCCGGCACCAGGATCTCGGCCGCGACTTCGCCGTGCAGCACCCGCGGCTGGTGCTCGGTCGCGAGCACGCGCCGCGCCTCGGCCAGCACCGCATCGGTGATGGCGGGCCGCTGCGGGTTTGATATCAGGACCGCGACGAGGGTCATCGGGGAGCGTCCAGGCTGGTGTCGGGGAGCGTCGAGTCACGGGAGCCGGCGGGCGGGCGGCCGGCGGCGATCCTCATTGCAGGGCCGACCGCCTCGGGCAAGTCGGCGCTCGCCGCCGCCCTGGCGCTCCGGCACGGCGGCGTCGTGGTCAACACGGACTCGATGCAGGTCTACGCCGACCTGCGCGTGCTCACCGCGCGGCCGGACGCGGCCGAGGCGGCGCGGGTGCCCCACCGGCTCTACGGCCACGTCGATGGGGCGGTGAACCACTCGGCCGGCCGGTTCGCCCGGGACGTCGCCGCGCTCCTCGCCGACCTCGGCGGGCGGCTGCCGGTCTTCTGCGGCGGCACCGGCCTGTACTTCCGCGCGCTCGAGGAGGGGTTCTCGGAGATGCCGCCCGTGCCCGACGCCGTGCGGGCCGAGGTGCGCGCCCGCGCGGCGGAGCGCGCGACCGAGGCGCTCCACGCCGACCTCGCCGCGCAGGATCCGGAGGGCGCGGCCGGCCTGCGCCCGAGCGACCGCGCCCGGATCCTGCGGGCGCTCGAGGTGCTGGCCGCGACCGGCCGGCCCATCGCCGCCTTCCGGGGCGAGCGCCTGCCCGGCCCGCTCGCCGGCCTGCCGCTGAGACGGATCTTCCTGGCACCCGACCGCGACGTCCTGCGGGCGCGCATCGACGCGCGCTTCCGCGCGATGATCGCGGGCGGCGCGCTGGACGAGGTGGCGGCGCTGCGGGCGCGCCGGCTCGATCCGCTGCTGCCGATCATGCGCGCCCACGGCGTGCCGGCCCTGATCGCCCATCTCGACGGCACGATGCGCCTGGAGGACGCGATTGCGCGGGGGCAGGCCGACACCCGCGCCTACGCCAAGCGCCAGTTCACGTGGTTCCGCCACCAGATGGGGACGGACTGGACGTGGCTCGATCCGGAGGCGGCGGGGCGGTTGGTCGATTGAGGCTCCGCTCCTTTCCCGGACGCCTGGAGCGTCGGCGGACGGTGATCCGGGATCCAGAGGACGGAGCGCCGCGCAGCGGCCCGACCTTCATGCGCCGATGCGGAACGCGGCCGCTCCGCGTCCTCTTGTGCCGGGTCCCGGGTCGGGTTCCGCTTCGCCCCACCTGTCCGGGAGAGGGCGGCGGCGGACGCAAGTCCCCGCCGGCCATCGGACCTCAGCGCTCCAGGCGCGCGACCAGGCTCGACGTGTCCCAGCGGCCGCCGCCCATGCTCTGCACCTCGGCGTAGAACTGGTCCACGAGGGCACTGACGGGCAGCTTGGCGCCGTTGCGGCGGGCCTCGTCGAGCAGGATGCCGAGATCCTTGCGCATCCAGTCGACCGCGAAGCCGAAATCGAACGTGCCGGCATTCATGGTCTTGCCGCGGTTCTCCATCTGCCAGGAGCCGGCCGCGCCCTTGGAGATCACCTCCAGCACCGCCTCGACGTCGAGGCCGGCGCGCTTGGCGAAGTGTACGCCCTCCGACAGGCCCTGGACGAGGCCGGCGATGCAGATCTGGTTGACCATCTTGGTGAGCTGGCCGGCGCCCGCCGGGCCCATCAGGCGGCAGGCGCGGGCGAAGCTCATGATGGCCGGCTCGACCCGCGCGTAGGTCTCCGGATCGCCGCCGCACATCACGGTGAGCACGCCGTTCTCGGCGCCGGCCTGGCCGCCGGAGACCGGCGCGTCCACGAAGCCGATGCCGGCCTCGGCGGCGGCAGCCGCGAGTTCGCGCGCCACCTCGGCCGAGGCGGTGGTGTGGTCCACGAAGGTGGCGCCCCGCTCCATCCCGGCGAGCGCTCCGTCCGCGCCCAGCACGACGCTGCGGAGGTCGTCGTCGTTGCCTACGCAAGCGAAGACGATCTCGGCGCCGCGCACCGCCTCGCGCGGCGTCGCGGCGTGCGCGCCCCCGTTCGCCGCGACCCAGGCCTCGGCCTTGGCGGCCGTGCGGTTGTAGACCGTGATGTCGTGGCCCTTGGCCGCCAGGTGTCGGGCCATCGGGCTTCCCATCACGCCGAGGCCCAGAAAGGCTACCTTCGCCATCGTCTCGTCTCCCACCAACCGCAACCGGTGGGGTGGTCTAGATTTGCCCGTGCAACCGGTCAAACCCGCGCGGCGCGCGGGCTGCGGCACTTGAGCGAGCGCGGCGATTGTCCCGGGAAATTAACCAATCCCTGTTCTCCACCCGAAAATTTTGCGCCAGAAGGAGCCCGGATTGCCGGCCGCGGAAGAGCCGGTTCTTGGAGTGGGACGCCCATGGGCGCGATCAGCAAGCACGGGCCCTGGGCCCTCGTGGGGGCGCTCGGCGCCGCCGCACTCTCTATCGTCGCGATCGAGCGCGGCGAGGCCGTCAACGCCCTCTGGCTCGTGGTGGCGGCGGTCTGCACCTATCTCATCGCCTACCGCTACTACTCGCTCTTCATCGCCGAGAAGGTGATGCGCCTCGATCCGGCCCGCGAGACCCCGGCGGTGCGCCACAACGACGGCCTCGACTACGTCCCCACCAACAAGACCGTGCTGTTCGGCCACCACTTCGCGGCGATCGCGGGCGCGGGCCCGCTGGTCGGCCCGGTGCTCGCCGCGCAGATGGGCTACCTGCCCGGCATGCTCTGGATCCTGGCGGGCGTGGTGCTGGCCGGCGCCGTGCAGGACTTCATGGTCCTGTTCGTCTCGATGCGCCGCGACGGGCGCTCGCTCGGCGAGCTGATCCGCTCGGAACTCGGCACGATTCCCGGCATCATCGCGCTGGTGGGCACCTTCCTGATCATGGTGATCCTGCTCGCCGTGCTGGCGCTCATCGTCGTGAAGGCGCTGGCCGAGAGCCCCTGGGGCACCTTCACGGTGATGATGACCATCCCGATCGCGATGCTGATGGGCGTCTACACGCGCTACATCCGCCCGGGTAAGATCGGCGAGGTCTCGATCATCGGCTTCGTGCTGCTGATGGCCGCGATCCTCTACGGCCAGAACGTCGCGGCGAGCCCGGTCTGGGGCCCCGCCTTCACCTTCACGGGCACCCAGCTCTGCTGGCTGCTGATCGGCTACGGCTTCGTCGCCTCGATCCTGCCGGTCTGGCTGCTGCTCGCGCCCCGCGACTACCTCTCGACCTTCCTCAAGATCGGTACCATCGTGGGCCTCGCGCTCGGCATCGCCGTCGTCGCGCCGCACATGCAGATGCCGGCGATGACCAAGTTCGTGGACGGCACCGGCCCGGTCTGGTCGGGCCAGCTCTTCCCGTTCCTGTTCATCACCATCGCGTGCGGCGCCGTCTCGGGCTTCCACGCGCTGATCTCGTCGGGCACCACACCGAAGCTGATCGCCAACGAGAGCGACGCCCGCTTCGTCGGCTACGGCGGCATGCTGATGGAATCCTTCGTGGCCATCATGGCGCTGATCTCGGCCTGCGTGATCGACCCGGGCGTCTACTTCACCATGAACACCCCGGCGGCGATCCTCGGCACCACGCCGGAGAGCGCGGCGGCCGCGGTGACCAAGCTCGGCTTCCCCGTCAGCCCGGAGACCATCACCCAGACCGCGCAGGATGTCGGCGAGCACACCATCATCTCGCGCGCGGGCGGCGCCCCGACGCTGGCGGTCGGCATGGCGCACATCATCTCCTCGGCGGTGGGCGGCAAGGCGATGATGGCCTTCTGGTACCACTTCGCCATCCTGTTCGAGGCGCTCTTCATCCTCACGGCGGTCGATGCGGGCACGCGCGCCTGCCGCTTCATGGTGCAGGACCTGATCGGGCTGGCAGTGCCGGCCTTCAAGGAGACCACCTCGTGGGTTCCCAGCATCGTGGCGACCGCCATCGCGGTGGGGGCCTGGGGCTACTTCCTCTACCAGGGCGTGACCGATCCGCTGGGGGGCATCAACACCTTGTGGCCGCTCTTCGGCATCTCGAACCAGATGCTGGCCGCGGTCGCGCTGACGCTCTGCACGGTGGTGATCTTCAAGATGAAGCGCGAGCGCTACGCCTTCGTCACCATCGTCCCGACGCTGTGGCTCTGCATCTGCACCCTCACGGCCGGCTGGCAGAAGATCTTCTCGGCCGACCCGCGCATCGGCTTCCTCGCCCACGCCGACCGCTACGCGGCCGCCGCCGCCGAGGGCAAGGTGCTGCCGCCGGCCAAGAACGCCGACCAGATGGCGCAGATCATCTTCAACGACCGGATCGACGCGGCGCTCGCCGTCGTGTTCATCGGCCTCGTGCTGGCGATCGGCGCCTTCGGCGTCCTCTCCTGCATCCGGGCGCTGCGCGCCGTCGGCTGGACGGCGCGCGAGAGCGACGCGCCCGCCGGCGGCCGTCCCGTCCCGGCGGAGTAGGCCGATGGGCGCGTCGCAGAACCTGATGGAGCGCTGGAAGACGCTGCAGAAATGCGTCTGCGACGGCGCCCGGCTGATGGTGGGGCAGGGGGATTACGCGGCCTATGCCGAGCACATCCGCCGCACCCACCCGGACCAGCGGCCGATGAGCGAGGTGGAGTTCTTCCGCAACCGGGAGAACGCCCGCTTCGGCGTCGGCAACACCAGCGGCTTCCGCTGCTGCTGAGGCCGCCACGGAAAGAATCCCGGCGCCCGCGCGTTCCCACGCGCGGGCTGCTCTGTGTCCGCCGGAGGACGGGGACACGATGGTGGCGGAGCGAACCGACGATGCGCCGGAGCCGCGGGCGGTGAACACGGCCGAGCCCTGGGAGCGGGCCTACTGGGCGCGCCGCTTCATGGTGCCGGTGGAGCAGGTGGTGGCGGCGGTCGCCGCGGTCGGCGACGATCCGGCCCAGGTGGCGGCCCATCTCGGGCGCGACTGGCCGGGACATGAGACCATCACCTGAGGCGCCGCCCGGCCGCGGGTCTTGACTTGGCCGGGACAATCGCCGTCCTTCCTGCGCGGGAGAACCGCATGAGCATCCTTCAGGACGCAATCCTTCGCTTCGGCCGCACAATCATGTCCTACGCGGGCGACGCCGTGTTCCTCGAGGCGGCGGTGTCGGCCGCGGCCAACGTGATCGTGGCCGACGGCGACATCGCCGAGGAGGAGGTCGAGTCGGCCATCGCCGGCATGCGGGCCAACCCGATCCTCGAGAAGTCCTACGACACCCTGCGCATCGAGCAGGAGCTCTACGAGGGCATCGCGCGGGCCAAGACCCGGGCCGGCCGGGTGGAGAACCTGCGCCTCGTCGGGGCGGTGGCCGACCGCGCGCTCGAGCAGCGCCAGGACATCTTCCTGATCGCCGCGGACGTGGCCGACGCCGGCGGCGTCAAGGAAGCCGAGCACCGCGCGCTCGGTGAGATCGCCCAGAGCCTCGACGTGGACAAGGACGCGCTGCTGGGCTGAGGGCGGTCGCCTGTTCGCCGACGCCCTTTTCCCGGACGCCCGGAGCGTCAGCGGAGGGTGATCCGGGACCCAGCACAAGGAGACGCGTAGCGCCGAACTGTGCGTCGCGGCCGCAGATCGAGCCGCTTCGCGGCGCTTGGCTGTCTGGATCCCGGATCACCTTCCACTGCGTTCCAGGCGTCCGGGAAAGCGGTGTGCTTCAATCGTCATGGCTGGGAGCAGCCGGTCGGACGGATTCTGGCCAAGGATCCGGTTGTCCGCTGCGTCACGAACGCCCGCCCCCCCGCATCCGCTGGGGCGGACATCCTGCGGAAACAATCGTATCGCTGGTTGAATTGCCGGGCCCGGACGCCGCCCGGCGACCGGTAGCGACATGGGTCTCGTTCAGTACGCGCTGAAGTTCCGCATCACCGTCTACGTGCTCGCCGTGCTGATGATGCTCGGCGGCGCGGCGGCCGTCGTGACGACGCCCAAGGACGTGCTGCCCGTCGTCGACATCCCGGTCGTGGTGGTGGTCTGGACCTATACGGGCCTCTCGACGCCCGAGATGGAGCGGCGCGTCACCACCTACGCGGAGTTCTCGCTCTCCAACAACGTCAACAACATCAAGCGGATGGAATCGACTACCCTGCAGGGCACGGCGATCCAGAAGATCTACTTCGACGACGCGGTCAGCATCGATCTCGCGATCTCCCAGACCGTCTCGGCAATGAACTCGATCCGCGCCGCGATGCCGCCCGGCATCCAGCCGCCGATCGTGCTGCGCTTCTCCGCCTCCTCGGTGCCGGTGATCCAGCTCGCGCTGACCTCCACCAAGGAGAGCCTGACCAAGGTCAACGACTACGCCCAGTACCGCATCCGCCAGCGCCTGACGCAGGTGCCCGGCTCGACGCTGCCCTCGCCCTTCGGCGGCACCCCGCGCCAGATCATGGTCGATCTCGACCTGCACGCGCTCCAGGCGCTGGGGCTCACCGCCCTCGACGTCACCAACGCGATCTCCGCCCAGAACCTGACGATCCCCTCGGGGCTCGCCAAGATCGGCGAGCAGCAATACCCGATCCAGCTCAACGCCACGCCCGACGCCATCGAGGCGCTCAACGCCCTGCCGATCAAGACGGTGGCGGGCCAGCCGGTGCTGGTGCGCGACGTCGCCCAGGTCCGCGACGGCGGTCCGCCCCAGGTCAACGTGGTGCGGGCGGACGGCATCCAGTCGGTGCTGATGCGGGTTTTCAAGAATGGCACCGCCTCGACGCTCGACGTCGTCAACAACGTGAAGAAGGCGCTGCCCGAGATCCGCGCCGCGGCGCCGGACGGCCTGCAGATCAAGCCGCTCTTCGACCAGTCGGTCTTCGTCACCGCGGCGATCGAGGGCGTGCTGCACGAGGCGATGATCGCGGCCGGGCTCACCGGCCTGACCATCCTGCTCTTCCTCGGCTCCTGGCGCTCGACGCTGGTGGTGCTGATCTCGATCCCGCTCTCGATCCTCACCTCGCTCGCGGTGCTGGCAGCCCTCGGCCAGACCATCAACGTGATGACGCTGGGCGGTCTGGCGCTCGCCATCGGCATCCTGGTGGACGACGCCACGGTCGCGGTCGAGAACACCTACCGGCTGTTCGAGGAGGGCGAGCCCTTCCGGAAATCCGTGGTCGAGGGCGCGGCCAGCATCGCCAAGCCGACGCTTATCTCGACGCTCTCGATCTGCGCGGCCTTCACCTCGGTCTTCGCGCTCGCCGACACGCCCCGCTACCTGTTCACCCCCCAGGCGCTCGCGGTCGTCTTCGCGATGCTGACCTCCTACCTCCTCTCGCGCACCCTGGTGCCGGTGCTGATCGACGTGCTGGTGGCGCGCGAGTACGCGCAGCACCACGGCGAAGGGGCCGAGCCGCCGCGCACCCGGATCGGGCGCGCACTCGGCCTCGTCGGCGGCCCGGTCGTCCGGGCGGCGGGTGCCTTCCGGCATGGCTTCGAGGCGCGGTTCAGTCGCTTCCACCGCGGCTATCTCGGGCTGCTGCACGCGGTGCTGGCCCGGCGCGCGGCCACGCTCGCCTCTGTCGGACTGATCTTCGCGGGCACGGGCGCGCTCTTCACCTTCGTCGGGCGGGACTACTTCCCGCAGGTGGCGTCGAGCCAGATCACCCTGCACCTGCGCACCCGCCCCGGCATGCGCATCGAGACCGCCGTGCAGACCTTCGCGGCGGTGCAGGCGGTCGTGCGGGAGGTCATTCCGGAGGGTGAGATCGAGCAGATCCTCGACAATATCGGCCTGCCCTCGAACAACTACAACTTCGCCCTCTCGGACGGCTCCTTCGTGGCCTACAACGACGGCCAGATGCTGATCAGCCTGAAGGAGGGCCACGGCTCGACGGCGCTCTACACCAAGCGCCTGCGCGAGGTGCTGCGCGAGCGCTTCCCCGACCTCGTGGTCTACACCCAGCCCTCCGACATCATCACGCAGATCCTCAATTTCGGCACGCTGGCGCAGATCGACATCCAGGTGTCCGGCCGCAATACGGAGAAGGACCTCGCGGTCGCCCAGAACATCGTGCGCCGCCTTAAGGAGGTGCCGGGCGCCGTCGACGTGCACCTGCACCAGATCGTCGGCACGCCGCAATTCTTCGTGGATGTCGACCGGCGCCTCGCCTCGGAACTCGGCCTGACGCAGCAGCAGATCGCGCAGGGGCTCAACGTCTCGCTCGCCGGCTCCTTCCAGGTGACGCCGAACTTCTGGTCGGACCCGAAGACCGGCATCCCCTACCAGCTCTGGGTGCAGACGCCGGAATACCGCAACGACTCGCTGACCGCCTTGCGCAACACGCCCCTGATGGTGCGCGCGGAGGGCGACCAGCCGGGCGTGCTCACGCTCCTCTCCAGCGTCGCCGATTTCCGCCGCCAGGGCATCCAGACGGTAATCAACCACGTCAACACCGCGCCGACCTTCAACGTCTACGCCTCGGTGCAAGATTCCGACCTCGGCTCGGTCGCGGCCGAGATCCGCAGGATCGTGGACGACGAGCAGAAGAACCTGCCGGCATCCGACAAGATCACGGTCCGCGGCCAGATCGAGAACATGGACCAAGCCTTCTTCCGGCTCGGCATCGGCCTCTCGATCGCGCTGGTGGCCGTCTACCTCCTGATGGCGGTGAACTACCAGAGCTGGGGCGACCCGTTCGTGGTGCTGCTGGCGCTGCCGCTCGCCTTCTGCGGCATCGTCTTCAGCCTGTTCGTCACGGGCACCAGCTTCTCGATCCCCTCGCTGTTCGGCGCGATCATGTCGGTGGGCATCGCCTCCGCGAACTCGATCCTGCTCGTCACCTTCGCGCGCGAGCACCGGGAGGCGACGGGATGCTCGGCGCTGGAGGCGGCTTTGCTCGCCGGCGAGACGCGCCTGCGCCCGGTCCTGATGACGGCGGGCGCGATGTTCCTGGGCCTGATCCCGATGGCCCTCGGCACCGGCGAGGGCGGCGAGCAGAACGCGGCGCTCGCCCGCGCGGTGATGGGCGGCATCGCCTTCGGCACGCCGGCCACGCTGCTCTTCGTGCCCTTCCTCTACACGCTGCTGCGCGGCGCGCCCGTGCGGGCACCGAGCGACTACCTCGAGGGGGCCGAGCCGGCGTGAGCCTCGACGCGGGGTGCCGCACACGGATGCGTCGCGGCCTCCCGTCCCGGATCCGCCCCCCGCCGAGGCTCGGGGCGTCCGGAGACAGGCGGGCTGCGGACCCGCTCAATCCTCGCAGCCGGTGCAGATGCTGTCCTCGATGCGCTCGATCGCGCGCTCCTCGCGGCGCTGCGCGTCGGCCGAGGGCCGGTCGCGGGGCCCGAGCGCCGCGCCCGGCGGCTTCGTCACGCCCTCCCGGTCCGTGTAGGGCGCGGTGATCGTGGTGGTCGGTCCGCCGCCGGTCCCGGTGAGGTCGGGGGCCTGGGCGTGAGCCGCGGCGGGCAGGGTGGCGAGAAGCAGGACGAGCGGAAGCGTCGGGCGGGCGAGCGGCATGGCGGACCTCCGTCGAACACGGCAGAAGTCTACCATGCGAGGGAGTACAGTAAATCCCGGCGTCAGCGCGGGCGGCGCAGGCCCGGTTTGCGGCGTTCGACTGTACGACGGAATACGCCGACCATCTCGAGATGGCTCGAATACCGGAACTGATCGACGGGCGTGACCGAATCGAGGCTGTAGCCGCCGGCCACCAGGGTGGCGGCGTCGCGCGCGAAGGTGCCGGCATCGCAGGCGACGCCGACGACCAGCGGCACGCGCGATTCGGCGAGCTGGTTCATCTGGGCCTCCGCGCCGGCCCGAGGCGGGTCGAGCACCACCGCGTCGAAGGCGTTGAGGTCGTGGGCGAGCAGCGGGCGGCGGAACAGGTCCCGGCGCTCGTGGGTGAGCCGGCGCAGTCCGCCCTGGGCCCGGAACGCCCGGTCGAGGCCGGCGAGCGGCCCGGCCTCGCCCTCGACCGCGTGGACCTCCGTGGTCCGCGCCATCGCGAGGCTGAACGGTCCGCAGCCCGCGAACAGGTCGGCGGCGCGTCGCGCCTTCTTCGGCAGGGCCTCGAGCACGAGGGCGGTCAGCGCCGCCTCGCCGGCCGCCGTCGCCTGCAGGAAGCCGCCCGGCGGCGGGTAGAGCCGGCCGGGGCCGGAGGCCACGCTCGGGGGCGTCCGCTCCACCACCACGTCCCCGTGCAGCGAGAGCCGGGCGAGGCGCAGCGTCTCGGCCAGGCGCACCAGGGCCGCGCGCACGCCGGCCGGGACCGGGCCGTGCCCGCGGATATCGACGTCGAGGCCCGGCTCCGTCGCCGTCACGGCGACGTCGAGGGGCTTGCGGCCGTGGCCCAGCGGCGCGCTGAGCGCCCGCGCGATCGCCGGGGCGGTGTGGAGCGCCGGCACCGTGATCGGGCAATGGTCGATCGCCACAAGGTCGTGGCTGCGCGCGGCCATCAGCCCGGCCTCGGCCCGGCCGTCCCGCTCGCGCACGTGCAGCGTGATGCGGCGGCGCCCCTCGCCGTGCGCGTCGATCAGCGCGCCGGGCTCGACCGCGAGGCCGGCCTGCGACAGGGCCTGGGCAAGGAGGCCCCGCTTCCAGGCGGCGTAGGGCTCGGGCGCGAGGTGCTGCACGGCGCAGCCGCCGCAACGCCCGAAATAGGGGCAGAACGGCTCGACCCGATCGACGGATGCGGTCTCGACCGCCTCCAGCACGCCGCGCCCGCCCTCGCGCCGGACGGCGACGCGCTCGCCCGGCAGCGCGCCCGCGACGGGGGTTCCGTCCTCGGCGATGCCGTCGCCGCGCGCACCCAGGCGGCCGATGGTGACGCTCTCGCTCATGTGGGATCCTCGAGGGTCGCGCGGCGGGCGCCGACCAGGAATTCGGTATTGCCGTCGCCGCCCTGGATCGGGGAGGGCAGGAGGCCGAGGACCGCGAAGCCGAGTTCGGCCAGGGCCGCCCGCACCTCTTCGCAGACCGCGGCGTGGACGGCGGGGTCGCGCACGATCCCGCCGCGCCCGACCCGCGCCCGCCCGGCCTCGAATTGCGGCTTGATCAGCGCGACGAGGTCCGCCCGCGGCGCGAGGAGGCCGGCCACTGCCGGAAGCACGAGGCGCAGCGCGATGAAGCTGACGTCGATCCCGCACAGATCCGGTACGGGATCGAGCGGGCCCGCGAGCGCGCGGATGTCGGTGCCCTCGCGGCAGGCGACGCGCGGGTCGGCCCGCAGCGAGGCGTGGAGCTGGTCGCGCCCGACATCGACCGCGTGGACGCGCGCCGCGCCGCGCCGCAGCAGCAGGTCGGTGAAGCCCCCCGTCGAGGCGCCGACGTCGAGCGCCGCGCGGCCCGCCGGATCGAGCCCGAAGGCGTCGAGCGCCGCCTCCAGCTTGAGGCCGCCGCGGGAGACGTAGGGGTGGGGCGCCTCGGCCTCGACCCGGGCCCCGGGGGGAATCGCCGCGGAGGCGCGGGCGAGCACGCGGCCGTCCACGCGCACGAGGCCGGCGGCGATCGCGGCCTGCGCCCGCGCCCGGCTCTCGAAATGCCCGTGCTCGACCAGGAAGCG
>Ga0316228_1001965_pt1 | contig 19166 bp, 17 predicted proteins | sample TBH18021metaG_FD_206005 | JGI IMG/M metagenome (GOLD analysis project Ga0316228, IMG submission 206005) | Freshwater microbial communities from Trout Bog Lake, Wisconsin, USA - TBH18021 | ecosystem: Environmental > Aquatic > Freshwater > Lake > Hypolimnion/Profundal zone | place: USA: Wisconsin... | reverse complement strand
GCAGCATAGCTATGTACGGACGGGATAACCGCTGAAGGCATCTAAGCGGGAAACCCCCCTTAAAACGAGACCTCCCTTGAGGGCCGTGGAAGACGACCACGTCGATAGGCCGGGGGTGCAAGCGCGGCGACGCGTTGAGCCGACCGGTACTAATCGCCCGATTGGCTTGATCGCTCTCGTGATCCGTGTCCGGACTGGTTCGGCAGCCGCAAAAGGCTGGCGAAGCCAGAGATACGGTTGCAACAAAGACCCGCAGCAGACGCTGCATGCTTGCCGAACCGGACGCCCGCCGTCGCAGCACCCTGCGAAGGCCCAGTCCGAAACCACTTGCGATGCGCCGGTCTGGTGGCCTGAGCGGCGTGCCCAGAACCCGATCCCATCTCGAACTCGGCCGTTAAACACGCCAGCGCCTATGGTACTGTGTCTCAAGACACGGGAGAGTCGGTCGCTGCCAGACCCGCCCATCGCAAGACACGCATCCCCTCGACACGAAACACCGATCCGGCCCCGGATATACCGCCCACGCTCGCACGGAGCCGGCGCCCCGGACCAGCCGCACACACTTGGCGCGGGGTGGAGCAGCCCGGTAGCTCGTCAGGCTCATAACCTGAAGGTCACAGGTTCAAATCCTGTCCCCGCAACCAACGATCCTTGCGATAGCAAGTCATCCAGAACCCCGGCCTCCGAAAGGAAGCCGGGGTTCTTTTTGTTGGCTGCAAACCGCAGGATGCCGGCGAGGTCGCCGCGCAGCACGATGCGCAGTCCGCCGTTCTCAGGGACGAGCTTCACCTGATTGACGAGCGTGCGAAGCAGCCTGGCCGCCTCCATACGATGGTCCTCGGTCTGGAGGCTCTCGTAGAGACCGGCGATACGCTGTCGGTACGTCTCCGCCATGTTCGGGTGCAGCAGGGGCGGGGGCTCGTTTGCGTTCGCAAGGAACGCCGTCAGTTCGGCCTTGCGGTCTTCGAGCCGGCCGATCCTATCCTTGAGCTGCGCGCCCGGCCTGCACGACCCACTCGCTCTCCGGATTGAGCCCCGACACGCGCTTACCCGTGTCGGGGTCCTTGACGTAGCGGAGCCGGTTCCACACCAGCCGGACGACATAGAGTTCGTTGTTGAGGATGCCGACGCCGCGCTTCGGCTTGCCGTGGATCGTCGACGGTCCCCATTGCGAACCCTGCGGCCCGGCCACGCCTTCGCGGTTCAGCTCAAACGCGATCGTGCGCGACGACTTGCCGGCGAGATAGTCCTTGAAGATCCGACGGACGACGGCGGCCTTGGCCTGATTGATCGTCCGGTCGCCGCGGATCGACTGACCCTGGGCACGGACGGTCCCGGTAGCGCAGCGCGGTCGGGAGCGATGATAGCGCCCCCGAGCCGGTCCTGCACATACGTCCTCAGGGCTGCGTTGGCGGCCAGCTTCGCCTGCTTTGGCCGACGCGCCGCACGCTTGGCGTGCCATGGGGCTGTCGTGGCACGATAGTCGAGATTGCCGCTGCGCGTCGCTGCGTTCCGCCGCAACTCCCGCGAGATGGTTGAGGCCGCCCGACCCAGCCGCCTCGCCATCTCCCGGATTCCATGACCTTGCGCCCGAAGCAGCGCGATCTCCTCACGCTCGGTGAAGGACAGGTAGCGATCAGAGGGCGACGGCGACGAGAGTGAGAGATGGGAGGGCGGCAGTCCGCCCGCTTCTCGGAACCAGCGCGTTCCCACCGGCTGTGAGATCCCGCATCCCATCGCAGCGTCCTCGCTCGACAGACCCGACGCGATCAATACCCAGAACCGGCGTCGATGCTCCCGCTGTGCCACTGGCGGCCGCCCCGGCGATCTCAGCTTGCCCCGTAGTGCCCGATCCGAATGCCGTCGACCCGCAATCGCAACTGGCCTCCGCAGGCTGTTGCGACAACCACCTGAATCTACCCAGAACTGTTCGAACGAATATCAGGCGAAGCTACGAGGACATGGCATCGTGATTTCGATGTTCGGCAAGGGAAATTGCTTTGACAACGCGATGGTCGAGACGTTCTTCAAGACGCTGAAGAGCGAACTGGTCTGGCGCACCGCGTTCCAGACGCGAGCCGAGACCATCGCCGCGCTGGCCCGTTGCATCGATGGCTTCTACAATCCCCGATGCCATCACTCGGCGCTCGGCTTCACCAGCCCCGTTCAGTTCGAAAGGAGCATCGCCCACCAAACCGCTCTCCACTAAACACAAGCAAATCCACCGAGGTGCTGGCGCGGGAGACCGGACAACCGGCTGCCGATCCAACCCGGCTGCTCGCGCGCTTGCGCCGGGTCGTCGTGGCCTCACCCGGCTACCTCGCGCAAAACGGCCGCCCGGCCGCCCCCGCCGACCTCAAGGATCATTCCTGCGTGGTCAGGACCTCCGGACCGGAGGAGGATCTCTGGCCGCTCACCGAGGCTGGGGGCGTGATCCGGGTCCCGGTCGCGGGCCGGTTCCGCTGCAACGACGCCGCCGCCGCCAACGCCGCCGTCCTCCAGGGCGCCGGGATCGGCCTGGCGCCGCTCTGGCAGGTGCGGGCCGAGCTGGATCAGGGATTGCTGGAACTGCTGCTGCCCGCGCACGAGCCGCCACCGATTCCGGTCCACGCCCTCTGGCCGGGACACGCGCCGACGCCGGCCCGGACCCGGGCCTTCGTTGACCTGCTGCTGAGCCGTCTGGCGGGGGAGCGGATCTAGGCAGGCCGGTCAGCGCGCCCCGCCACTCCGCCGGCTCCGGCGCTCCGCCTTGCGGGTCGCGGTCTCCCGCAGATGCTGCTCGATGGCGTCGTTGGCGCGGCCGCGCATGTGGCGGATGGCGTCCACGTCGTCGAAGGTCTCGGGGAAGCGCCGGGACAGCCACAAATAGGCGCTGGCGAGCTTCACGGTCCGCTCCTGGTAGTCGAGCTCGCCCGCGAGGTTGCCGCGCAAAGCCGGGACCGTGAGGCCGGCGGCCCGCGCCTGGCACCAGCGCTCCAGCAGGCCCATGGCGATCTCGTCGCGCCGGTCGATCGGGCAGACCGAGAAGGCGAATTTTTCCTCGATCGGCAGCCGCGCCCGGTCGACGATCCGGGCGACGTCGAGCACCTCCTCCAGGGCCGAGGGCTGGAACGGCGAGCCGGCGTAGAAGGTCGCCCGGGCGAAGTGGGTCAGCACCTCGTGCAGGCTGTGCGTGCGCATCTCCTCGGCCACCGAGCGGATCGCCCCGAGATCCGGGCGGACGAAGAAGCGGGTGTCGGCCGCAGGTGCCGTCGGGGCGCCCGAGAGGGCCGTGCGGATCGGTTCCACGGCGAACGGGTCGGTCGCCGCCACGTAGCCGACATCCTGGTGGCCGTAGCGGCCGGCCCGGCCGGCGATCTGCCGGATCTCGGAATGGGTGAGCGCCCGCTCGGCGGTCCCGTCCCATTTGCGCACCGCCGAGAACACGATCCGCTTCAGCGGCCCGAGATTGAGGCCCATGCCGATCGCGTCGGTGGTCACCAGCACGTTGGCCTCGCCGGAGCGGAAGCGCGCGGCCTCGGCGCGGCGGACCTCCGGCGACAGGGCGCCGTAGATCGTCGCCACCCGGTGGCCGCGGGCGACGAGGATCTCGCGGTTCTCGTGCACGGCCCGGCGGGAGAAGGCGACCACCGCGTCGCCGGCCTCGACCTTCTCCAGGGGGACCGGCTCCTCCAGCAGCAGGAGCGGCGACTTGCGGGTGAAAGGGATCACCTCGAGGGACTCGTTGGCGGCCTCGGCGGCGCGGCGGACATACGAGAGCGCGTCGTCGGAGCCGCAGACGATCACGGTCCGGGCCGCGACGCCGAACAGCGCGTTGGTCCAGGCCCAGCCGCGGTCGGGGTCCGACAGCATCTGGATCTCGTCGATCACCGCCACGTCGATGGGGCGCGTCAGGTCGGCGGTCTCGATGGTCCGGGCGGTGTGGGTCGGGTTGGCCTCGCCCAGCACCTCCTCGCCGGTGATCATGCCGGCGCGCAAGCCCCGCTCGCGCAGGGTCTCGTAATTCTCCAGCGCCAGGAGGCGCAGCGGCGCGAGGTAGGCCCCTGTCTCGGCCGCCGTCAGGTGCTGGAGCGCCGCGTAGGTCTTGCCGGAATTGGTCGGGCCCATGTGGAACAGGATCCGCCGGTTGAGGCGCCGGGCGGCGGTGAAGCGCTCGATATAGGCGCCGAAGCCGACCTGATCGCGCAGGCGGCGCAGGCGCGAGCCCTCGCGCGCCACCGCCTTGGCGTGGCGGCGCACCGGGGTGAGCGTGTCGTTGAGGCCGCGGGCGAGCTTCGGGCCGTAGGTGAAGACCCGGGACCGGAGCGAGCGGTCCATGTGGGCGATGTAGGCGGCGGCGTCCGCCCCGACCTCGCGCAGGTCGACGAGGAGCTGCGCCCGCAGCTTGTCGACCGGCTTGTGCAGGGCGCGGGTGGCCTGGAGCGCGGTGCGTGCCACGGCCTCGCGCAGGGCCTCCAGGCGGTGGGCCGGGTCGTTCCGGGCGGCCATGCGGGCGAGGATCTCGGCCGCCTCCGGCTCGGGGGCCATGTCGAGGCGCAGGTCCAGGCGACCGTTGTCGAGGAGCGGGATCTCGGTCCGGATCAGCCAGGTGATGTGGTGGTCCTTGGTGACCACGGCCCGGAGGGCGGGGATCGCCTTCCGGATCGCCGGGATGCCGGTCTCCGCGAAGGCCCGGGCCGCCTGCATCTCGCGGAGCGCGCGGGCGACGCGCTCGTCCTCCACCTCGGCGCCGTAATCGGGCAGTTCGAGATGGGCGAGGAGCCGGTCGAGATCGACCGTGTCCGGAGACAGGCCGAGCCGGCCTACGGATTCGATCAGGCTCTCGATCGTCGGGCGGAGACGCTTGCGCGCCATGCGGTCACCTTCGGCAGAAGCGTCTCACGCCAACCCGGACGCGGTCGGGGCGTTCCGGATTCGATCCATGCGCCGGGCGGGGCCGGGCACCAAGCCGAGATCGCCATTGCGAGCGCAGCGAAGCCATCCCGTCGCGCGACGCGCACCGTTGTGCCGCCGTCCTGGGTCGCTCCGCTGCGCTCGCGATGACGGTGTGCCGAGCTGGGCGCGCCTTGCGAGAGCGGCGTTCATGGCCGCCGGGCCGCCTCGGCGAGCCAGCCGCAGAAGGCGCGGACCGCCGGATCCTCCGCGCGGGGTTCCGGGACGTAGGTGTAGTAGCTGCGCGCCGGGAGGGACGGGCCGGCGAAGGGCAGGGTCAGGCGGCCGCCCGCCACGTCATCGGCGATCAGCCGCTCCGGCCCCATGGCGACCCCGAGCCCGTCGAGGGCAGCCTGGAGCGTCAGGTAGAAATGCTCCAGCGTCACCGAGGCCTGCGGCGCCAGGTCCGGGACGCCCGCCGCCCGCAGCCAGTCCGGCCAGACCCGCGGGAGCGTGGCGGCATGCAGCAGCGTATGCTGCCGGAGCTGCTCGGGCCGTTCGAGCGGCAGGCGCTGCAGCAGCGTCGGGCTGCAGACGGGGATGCGCCGCTCCGACAGGAACGGCTCCGCGCGATGGCCCGGGCGCGTGTCCGGCCCGCCGCGAATCGCGACGTCGAACGGGTCCGCGAGCTGCGCCAGGGGCACGTTCGAGGTCGTCAGCCGCACCTCGATCGACGGGTTCGCCCTCTGGAAGCCGGACAGGCGCGGGATCAGCCAGCGCAGGGTGAAGGTGGCGAGCGCGTTCACGTGCAGCAGGCGCGGACGCCCGCGCTCGGCCTGGCGGGCCGTGGCCAGGGCGATGCGGTCGAGGGCGGCGCCGATCTCGGTGGCGTAGGCGCTGCCCGCCTCGGTGAGGACCACGCGCCGGTTGTGGCGCTCGAACAGCGGCAGCCCGAGCCAGCCCTCCAGCGTCTGGACGTGCCGGCTGACCGCCCCGTGGGTCACCCGCAGCTCCTCCGCCGCCCGGGTGAAGCTCCCGTGCCGCGCGGCCGCCTCGAAGGCTTTCACGGCGTTGAGCGGCGGCAGGCGACGGTGCATGGGTCAGGTTTCCTCACGCGAGCGTCAGCATAAGTCGTTTGTCAGCTCCGGGCCAGGGCGCCATCCTGAATCGGCACCACGAAGGATGGCTGGATGTCCGTCGCGTCCGATCTGACCGCGTCTTCCGGAACCGCGTCCCTGCCGGATGCCCGGCGCACGCTGGTGGCCACCGGCGTGAACCACGCCTTGCACGACGGCTACACGGACCTGATCTACGTGCTGCTGCCGGTCTGGCAGGCGGAATTCGGCCTCGACTACGTGGCCCTGGCCTTCCTGCGCTCGCTCTACAACGGCGCGCTGGCGGCGCTGCAGATGCCGGCGAGCCGCCTCGCCCAGGCGTGGGGTGCCCGCACCGTGCTGGTGCTCGGCACATTGCTCAGCGCGGCCGGCTACGCGATCGCCGGCGCTTCGGGCGGTCTCGTCGGGCTCGGCCTCGGCCTTCTGCTCGGCGGCGCCGGCAGCAGCACGCAGCATCCCCTGGCCTCGGCGGTGATCGCCCGGGCCTATGGCCCTGGCGCCCGCGGGCCCCTCGGCACCTACAATTTCACCGGTGATCTCGGGAAGGCGGCAGTCCCCCCCATGGTCGGCCTCCTGCTGACCCTGACGGGCTGGCGGCACGCCCTCTGGGCGATCGCCGGGGCGGGGCTCGTGGTCGCGCTGGCCGTCGGGCGCCTACTGCCGCGTGAGCCACAGTCACGCAGCAGCCGCTTGCCCGCCACGCGGACGGCTGCGCGCGCCGCGGGCGGGTCGGGGAGCGGCACCGGCTTCCGGCTGCTCGTCGGGATCGGGATGCTCGACAACGCGGCCCGTCCGGCCTTCCTGCTCTACCTGCCGTTCCTGCTGCAGGAGAAGGGCGCGGCGCTGACCACGGTGGGCCTCGCGCTGTCGCTGGTCTTCGTCGGCGGTGCGCTGGGCAAGGCCGTGTGCGGCCGGCTCGGGGAACGCCTCGGCGTGACCCGGACCGTGATCCTCACCGAGACCGGGACGGCGCTCGCGATCCTGGCGGTGATCGTGCTGCCGCTGACCCCCGGGCTGATCCTGCTGCCGCTGCTGGGCGTGATGCTGAACGGCACCTCCTCGGTGCTCTACGGCACGGTACCGGAACTGGCTCCGGGCGGCCGGGTCGAGCATGCCTTCGCGGTGTTCTACACCTGGACGCTCGGCGGCAGCGCGCTGGCGGCGCCGCTGCTCTACGGAAAGCTCGGCGACGCGGCCGGCCCGCACTGGGCGGCCGTGGCGGCGGCCGCGACGGCGCTCGCCGCGGTACCGCTGATGCTGGCTTTGGCGCCGCGCCTCAGGGCGGCGCGGTCGGCCTGAGGCGCGGCCTCAGCGTAACGCCCCGTCCTTCCGGGGCGCCGCAAGCGAGCCCGGAACCCGGAGCCGCCGACGCTGCCATCCGGGCGCCCGGTGCGGTTCGGGACTCCAGGCCCTGCTCCGCAGTCCCGGAATGACGGGGACGGCCTCTCCCGGGGATGGACGCCTCAGAGGCTCCCCAGGGCACTGACTCGGACCGCCTCGGACCGGCCGTCCACCGCCACGTCCCGGATCTCCGCCGGCGCCACGCGGGCCGCCTCGTAGACCGCCTCCGACACGACCGCCACGCAGCCGAGGATCTTGGTCAGGCCCTGGAGGCGGGCCGCGACGTTGACGGTGTCGCCGAGCGCCGTGAAGCGGGCGTCGGTGGCGTCGCCCATCTCGCCGACGATTGCCGGGCCGGCATGCACGCCGATCCCGTATCGGAGGGTGTGCTCCAGATCGGCTGCCAGCAGCCGGTTCAGGGTCTCGACCGACTCGGCGATGAGGTCGATCCCCCGCAGGGCGTCCCGGGCGGCCTGCTCGGGCTCCGTCTCCAGGCCGAACAGGGCCAGCAGACCGTCGCCGAGGAACTGGTTGGTCGAGCCGCCGGCCTCCCGCACGGCGTCGCCGACCGCGCCGAGGAAGCGGTTGATGATGAACACCGTGTCGTAGGGCAGGCGCTCCTCGGCGAGCCGCGTCGAGCCGCGCAGGTCGACGAACATCGCCACGATGAAGCGCTCCTCGCCGGATTGCGCCCGGTCGAGCAGGTCGGCCTGGCGCATCCGGGGCTGCGGCGGCAGCAGCGGCACCACGGCCATGTCGGTCTCGGGCCGGAACTGGCAGGCGAGGCGCACCCCCGGACCGGCGGCGATCCGCTCCAGCACCGCCCGCTCGGTCCGGCCGGGCGTGGGCGCGCCGTCGCTGCCATCCGTCACCCGGATCCGACAGGTCGAGCACCGGCCGCGGCCGCCGCAGACGCTGGCATGGGGGATCCGGTTGCGCCGGCTCGCCTCCAGCACGCTCGTGCCCCGGGGCACCCGCACCACCCGACCGTCCGGATAGCTGAGCCGGATCGTGCCGCGCTTGACCTCCGCCAGGGTCCGCACGCCGCGGGCCGCGATCACCGCCGCCACGAGGCCCGCATAGGTTCCGAGCAGCCCGTTCCGGATAGCGGCGAGCCGCGCCACCTGATCGGGCAGCCCGACATGGACCGGCTGGAGGGCCACCGCCCGCCAGGCCGGATCCTGCGCCAGGGTGAGGATCATCCGGCCGCCTTGCGCGAAGCCCAGCAGCGACAGGACCGGCACCAGGACCGCCAGAGCCAGCAGCCAGGGCGCCATGCGCCCGAAGGCGGGCTTCAGCCGCAGCCAGAAATACAACCCCATGCAGCCGTGGATCCAGGCGATGACCAGGACCGTGACCTGCAGCAGGCCGAGCGTCGGCGAGGCGATCCAGAAGGCGTAGAGTTCCTGCGCGTAGCCCTTGTCGAGGCCCTCGGTGACGAAGGAGATCCGGGTCGCCGTGATGTGGCTGATGAGCAGCGTCGGAATGAGCAGGCCGGAGACCAGCTGCAGGGTCTCGGATGGCCGCCAGTGGAAGAAGCGGGCCGCGTAGAGAGCCTGGAGCCCGAGCAGCAGATGGATCACGAGGGCGCCGTAGAGCAGCGTCAGACCGAACGGGTTGAGCCAGACGGCCGTGACGATGTCGAGGCCGTCCTCCATGGCGTCGATGGAGATGTTGCCCAGGGCGTGGTTGAGCAGGTGGGTCAGCACGTAGCCGAACAGGACCAGGCCGCTGGCCAGCCGGAGGCGCCGGAGGTTCAGGCGGATCCGTGCGGCTGGCGTGGCCGATCGGGGTTGCGCGGCCGCATCGGCGGAGCGAAGCGTCGCGATCGAGGCTGTGCGCACCATGCTGGGAGGTCCGAGGGGATCGCTTTTGGGTCCGCCATTCACGGACCCTCGTACCAGCAAGACTTCCGCCCCGCCCGATTTATTTCTACTTCCCGGCGATCCGTGAGGCCCATCGGTGCGGGCCGCGCGGACTGGCCGCGCCGGAGCCCCGATGCTGGAATCCTACTTCGCCCGAAGCGCCGCCGCGGTGGCCGCCGACCTGATCGGCGCCCGCCTGTTCGTCGGCGCGACCGGCGGGATCATCGTCGAGACCGAGGCCTATGACAGCACCGATCCGGCCTCTCACAGCTTCCGCGGCCCGACCCGGCGCAATGCCAGCATGTTCGGACCGCCGGCCCATGCCTATGTCTACCGCTCCTACGGGATGCACTGGTGCCTGAACCTCGTCTGTGAGCCCGGCAGCGCGGTGCTGCTCCGGGCCCTCGCGCCGACCGAGGGTCTCGCCGCCATGGCGGCCCGCCGGGGCACGGACGCGCCGCGGCTGCTCTGCGCCGGCCCCGGCCGCCTCGCTCAGGCGCTCGGCATCACCGACGCGCTGGACGGGGCGCCGCTGGCGCGGGCGCCGTTCCGGTTCGAGCCCCGCGCCGCGCCGGCCGACGTGGTGAGCGCCCGCCGCATCGGGATCACCCGCGGCGCCGAGACGCCCTGGCGCTTCCTCCTCGCCGGCTCCCGGTTCGTCAGCCGGCCGGCACCGAGGCCTGGACCGGTTCCCGGTGCCGGCCGAGGCACGCCGTGACACAGGCCCGGGAACTTGGGCATCCGCCTGAGGTTCCCCGGTCGTGGATGAGGGAGCCGCAGCATGCTGGCGATGAACTACCGTGGACCGTACCGCGTGCGGGTCGATCGCAAGCCGGTCCCCGTCTGCGAGCATGTCGAGGACGCGGTCATCCGGGTTACGCGCACCTGCATCTGCGGGTCTGATCTTCACCTCTATCACGGGATGGTGCCGGATACCCGCGTGGGCATGACGTTCGGTCACGAATTCACCGGCGTTGTTGAGGAAGTCGGCCCCGGCGTGCGCAATCTCGCCGTCGGCGACCACGTGCTGGTCCCGTTCAACATCGCCTGCGGCCGCTGCCATTTCTGCAAGCAGGGGCTGTTCGGCAATTGCCACGAGGCGAACGCGCAGGCGACCGCGGTCGGCGGCATCTTCGGCTACTCGCACACCGCCGGCGGCTACGACGGCGGCCAGGCCGAGTACGTCCGAGTGCCCTACGCCGATGTCGGCCCTTGCAAGATCCCCGAGACGATGGACCTCGACGACGCGGTGCTGCTCACCGACGTCGTGCCGACCGGCTATCAGGCGGCCGAGATGGGCGGGATCCAGCGCGGCGACACCGTCGTGGTCTTCGGGGCCGGACCGGTCGGCATCATGGCGGCGCGCTGCGCGTGGCTGTTCGGGGCCGGCCGGGTGATCGTCATCGACCACGTCGAGTACCGCCTCGACTTCGCGCGGCGCTACTGTCCCGCCGAGGTCTACAATTTCCGCTCGATCGGGGATCCCGTGGTCTTCCTGAAGAAGACGACCGATTCCCTCGGGGCCGACGTCTGCATCGACGCCGTCGGCGGCGACGCCGCGGGGAGCGCCCTGCACACCCTGATGGGCACCAAGCTGAAGCTGGAGGGCGGCTCGGCGGTGGCGCTCCACTGGGCGATCAACTCGGTCAAGAAAGGCGGGATCGTCTCGATCGTCGGGGTCTACGGGCCGACCGGCAACCTGATCCCGATCGGCAACGTCCTGAACAAGGGCATCACCATCCGGGCCAACCAGGCCTCGGTGAAGCGCCTCCTGCCGAAGCTGATCGCCCATATCGAGGCGGGCCGCCTGAACCCCAAGGAACTGATCACCCACAAGGTACCCCTCGAGGAGGCCGCGGATGCCTATCACCTCTTCTCGGCCAAGCTCGATGACTGCATCAAGCCGGTCCTCGTCCCCCCGACGGCACGCGCGTGAGGAGGGGGCGATGAGAAACCGTCCGATCGATCCGTCGACGGTCCCGGGCTGGGGCGTCGACGCGGATCCGCAGAACGACCCGACCTACCCGATGCGCGACATCGCGGGCGACGACAGCCGGGGCATGAACTGGACGCGCCCGCCGAAGCAGCCGGCGCGCGTCGAGGTCCTCACCTCGATCGAGTACAAGGCCCGGCCGGCGGTCGTCGGCACGGCGACGCCGCCGCGGGGCGTGAGCGGGGTGATCCGCCGGCAGGCCTTCAAGTACAGCGAGTCTCAGTGGGCGCACTGGCTGATGCTGATGGCGGCCGACCGGGTGAATGTCGTCGAGGGCGTGGTCGACGACCTCGCACGGGGCCGCGTCCCCAACGTCCCGGCCGAGATGGGGGCCCGGGCCGAGCTGGCCCACAACCGCTCCGGCCTGGCGGGCAAGCTCGCGCTCACCGGCGCGGTGATCGGGCTCGGGATCCTGGTCTCGCGCCTCGCCCGGGCGGAGCGGCGCTAGCGTCGCTTCCTCCCGTCATCCCGGGGCCGCGCAGCGGAACCCGGGATCCGGACCCGCCGATACGCCCGGCCCGTCACCGGCGGCGGCTCTCGGTTCCGGGTTTGCCTCCGGCGCCCCGGAACGCCGGTGCTGAGCTGCGCTCCGGGTCGCGTCCGTCCGATCAGGGGGTAGCTTTCGCAGCGGGTCCTCCCTCGGCTAGGACAGCGGGACGCGCAGCCCTCCGGGCGCCTGCGGGTGAGGGGAGGGGCCATGGCCGGCAGGGATGAAGCGACGTGGCGGGTCGGCGTCCTGTTCTCCCGCAGCGGGGTCAGCGGCATCACCGAGACCGAGCATTTCCTCGGCACCGCCCTGGCGATCGAGGAGATCAACCGAGCCGGCGGCGTGCTCGGCCGCCCGATCGAGCCGGTCTGCTACGACCCCGCCGGCGACACCGACGCCTACCGCACCCTGGCCCGGCGGATGCTTGCCGAGGACGGGGTCGAGGTGGTGTTCGGCTGCTCGCTCTCGGCGAGCCGCAAGTCGGTGCTGTCCACCGTGGAGCGGCACAACGGGCTGCTCTGGTACCCGTCGATCTACGAGGGCTTCGAGTATTCGGAGAACATCATCTATACCGGCGCGACCCTCAACCAGAACGTCTTCGCCCTGGCCGACTACCTCCTGCAGGCGCATGGCTCCCGGATCTTCCTGATCGGGTCCGACTACATCTACCCGCGGGAATCGAACCGGGTCATGCGCGACCTGATCGAGGCGAAGGGTGGAATCATCGTCGGCGAGCTGTATGCAGCCCTCGATGCGGATGATGCAGCCCATGCTGCCATGATCGCCGCGATCCGCGACGCCGCCCCGGACGCGGTGTTCTCCACGGTGGTGGGGCGCGGCGCCGAGCGGCTCTACCGCGCCTACGCCGAATCCGGCATCGACCGCGCCCGCTGCCCGATCGCCAGCCTGACCCTGGCAGAGGGCCAGATCCACGCGATCGGCCCCGAGCACTGCACCGGCCACGTCCTGGCGGCCCCGTATTTCGGCGCGCTGGCGAGCGAGGAGAACCGGCGCTTCGTCGCCGCTTTCCAGGCCCGGTTCGGGCCCGAGCGCCCCACCAGCATGTGGTCGGAGACCGCCTACGCGCAGGTCCACCTCTTCGCCCGGGCGCTCGCGGAGGCCGGCACCCTCGACGCCGAGCGCCTCGGCGCGGCGGCCCTGCGGCAGCGCCTCGCGGCCCCGGAGGGCGAACTCGCCTTCGATGGCGAGACGCGCCACATCTGGCTCACCCCCGGCATCGGCGTCGCCCGCGCGGATGGACAGTTCGACGTGGTCTGGCGGGCGCGCCGGCCAGTGCGGCCCGACCCGTACCTCGCGTGGTCCCGGTTCGAGACGAACTGGCTGGAGGAGGGGCTCGCCGCGTGACCGCCCCCGCCCGCAAGATCCTGGACGACCTGCGGCGCGCTCGCGCCCTCGTCATCCATCCCCGGGACGAGGAGGGCGCCGCGCTCCTGGAGCAACTGCGCCGCCTTGGCTGCGCGGTCTCCCTCGCGTGGCCGCCACCCGCCGCCCTGCCGGCCGACATCGACACGCTGTTCATCCAGCTCGACGACGCTCAGGTGATGCACCTGCTGCCGGCGATCGAGGCGATCGAGCCCGCTGTCATCGCCATCGTGGCCTACGAGAGCCCGACCTCGCTGAAGGCGATCGCCGACGTCAACGCCCACGGCGTGCTCAACAAGCCGCTTCACCCGCGGGGCGTGCTCACCCAGTTCGCCCTGGCCCGCTACAGGCGCGGCTACGAGGGGCGCCTGACCAGCAAGATCAACCGGTTGGAGGAGACCATGAAGGGCCGCCGCACCGTCGAGAAGGCGGTCCGGCTGCTCGTGGACCTGAACCGGATCGACGAGGACGCCGCCTACAAGATGCTCCGGGACCGGGCCACCGCCTCCCGCGTGCCGATGGCGAGCGTGGCCGAGAGCGTGGTCTCGGCCCACGAGGCGATGAGCGGTCTCGGCCTGCGCATCGCGTTGGCGGAAAAGACCTGATCGCAGCAGCCTGCCGCATTTATGGTCTTGCGGTCCGTATCGCGACGCGTATCGTAGTCTAACCGGGCAAGGTTGCCCCGCAGCAGGATAGCTGCACTACATCACGGCTTTGAAGCCTCTGGTTCGCGGACGAACTTGTCCGCGCCCAGGGGCTTTTTGCGTTTTGGAGCTTTCATGATCCAGACGAACGGTCCTGCGCGCCCGCCGATACGGGTGTCGTGTATCCAGTTCGAGCCGGAATTCGGCGCGGTCGCGGCCAATCTGGCGCGCGCGTCGGACCTCGTCCGCGCGGCCGCCGCCGAGGGCAGCCGCCTGATCGTGCTGCCGGAACTCGCCAGCACCGGCTACGTGTTCGAATCCGCCGCGGAGGCCGCCGCGCTGGCCGAGCCGGTGCCGGACGGCCCGACCACCCGGGCCTGGGCGGCGCTCGCCGCCGAACTCGGCGTCCACATCGTGGCGGGGATCGCCGAATCCGCGGGCGACGTCCTCTACAACGCCGCCGTGATCGTCGGGCCCGAGGGCTACATCGGCACCTACCGCAAGGCGCATCTCTGGGACCAGGAGAACGTGTTCTTCGCCCGGGGCGACCTCGGCTTCCCGGTCTTCGACACCGCGCTCGGCAAGGTCGGCGTCGCCATCTGCTACGACGGCTGGTTCCCCGAGACTTTCCGGCAACTGGCGCTCGCCGGCGCCGAGATCGTCTGCATCCCGACCAACTGGGTGCCGATGCCTGACCAGCCCGAGGGCGAGGCCGCCATGGCCAACACCCTGCACCGGGCCGCCGCCCACACGAACGGCATCTTCATCGCCTGCGCCGACCGGGTCGGAGTCGAGCGCGGCCAGCCCTTCGAGGGGCAGAGCCTGATCATCGGCCCCAAGGGCTGGCCGCTCGCCGGCCCGGCGAGCCGGGACCGGACCGAGACCCTCTCGGCCCAGGTCGACCTCGATGCGGCAGGCCGCAAGGACCTGAACCGGTTCAACTCGCTGCTGCGTGACCGCCGCACCGACATCTACGGCTGAGCCGAGACCCGTCCCCCTCCCTGTCCGACCCCATCCCTGCCCGTTTCAAGGAGTTCGTTCATGGTGAAATGGTCCCTCGTCGGCGCCGCGGCGCTCGCCCTCGCCGCCACGGCCGCGCAGGCCGCCGATGGCAAGCCGATCGTCATCGGCATCCCGATCGGCCTGTCGGGCGCCAACAGCGTCGTCGCCCCCTCGGTAGTGCAGGCGGCCGAACTCGCCGTCGAGGAGATCAACGCCAAGGGCGGCGTGCTCGGCCGCAAGCTCGTCCTGGAGGTGGCCGACGACGCCTCCGGGGCGGCCGGCGCCCAGAAGGCCTTCGACAGCCTGATCTACCAGAAGAAGGTCGACGTCCTGATCTCGATGGAGACGAGCGCGGCCCGCAACGCCGGCCTGCCCGCCGTCACCAAGGGGAAGGTGCCGTACATCTACACCTCGTTCTACGAGGGCCATTCCTGCAACAGGAACATGTTCGTGGACGCCTGGGTGCCGGAGCAGCAGGTGCCGCCGGTGGTGGACGCCTTCAAGGCAAAGGGCGCCAAGACCTACTTCCTCATCGGCAGCGACTACGCCTTCGGCCGCGGCATGCTGGGCTTCGCCAAGAGCTACGTCGAGAAGACCGGCGGCAAGGTCCTCGGCGAGGAGTACCTGCCGATGGACGGCAGCGACTGGACGGCGATCGTCTCCAAGCTGAAGGAGGCCAAGCCCGACGCGCTGATCACCTCGACCGCGGGCGGCGCGCCGAACGTCACGCTGACCAAGCAGCTGCGCGGCGCGGGCGTGACGCTGCCCTTCGCCAACCTCGCGCTGGACGAGGGCACCGCCAAGAGCATGGGCGCGGACGCCGAGGGCGTCTACCTCTCGGCCTCCTACGTCACCGGGATCGACAGCCCGGAGAACAAGGCCTTCCTGGCGGCGATGCAGAAGAAGTTCGGCGCGGAGCTGCGCACCCCGAACGACCTCTCGGTGCCGGAATACGAGGCGATCTACCTCTACAAGGCCGCCGTCGAGAAGGCGGGCGGGACCGAGACCGCCAAGGTGCTGGAGGCGCTGCCGACCGTGAGCTTCACCGGGCCGCGCGGCACGATCACCATGAGCAAGCAGCACCACGCGCCGCTGACCATGTATCTCGGCCAGATCCAGAAGGACGGCACCGTGAAGGTCGCCGGCACCTTCAAGGACGTCGATCCCGGCGAGCAGTGCCCGAAGCTGCCGTAAGAGGAGGGGGCTGAGGCTCGTCCTTCGCCGCAGAGGCGACGCGCCCCCTCTCCTGAGACCGCGTTGCCCGTGCCGATGGCCCGCGCGGATGCGTGATGCGGCAGACCCGCGGTGGGGCGCTCGTCTCGCCGTGCCTCTTCCGCCTCGCGATGACGGTCCTTCAACCGGAACTCCCCGATGCTGCTCACCCTCGACATCCTGACCACGGCGGCGATCCTGTTCATCGTCTCGATCGGCCTGCTGGCGATCTTCGGCGTGCTCAAGATCATCAACTTCGCCCACGGGGCGTGGCTGACGGTCGGCGCCTACTGCGCGGTGGTGACCGCCAAGATCGGGCTCAACCCTTGGGCAGCGCTGCCGCTCGCCTTCGTCATCGGCGCGGCGCTCGGCGGCCTCGCGGAGCACTTCATCATCCGCCCGCTCTACCGGCGGCCCCTCGACGCGATCCTCGCCACCTGGGGGCTCGGCATCGTGCTCGGGCAGCTGATCACCCTGGCCTTCGGCCGCGACGTCCAGCTCACCCCGAACCTCTACGCCGGCACCGTCGAGATCCTCGGCGTCGACTACTCCGCCTACCGCCTCGTGGCTCTGGGCATCGCGCTGGCGATCGGCACGCTGTTCGCGCTCACCATCGAGCGCACCCGGCTCGGCCTCTCGGCCCGGGCGGTGATCATGAACGAGACCCTGGCGCGCAGCCTCGGCATCGATACCGGGCGCGTGCGCCTCGTCGTGTTCATGATCGGCGCCGGCTTCGCGGGCCTCGCCGGCGTCCTGCTGACGCCGCTCACCAGCGTCGACCCGAACATGGGCGTCTCCTGGCTGATCGGCGCCTTCATGCTGGTGATGGTCGCCGACGCCTCTTACCTGGCGCTCGCGGCGGCCTGTCTCGTCTTCGGGGCCGCGCAGGTCCTGATCAGCACCTTCGTGAGCCCGATCCTGGGCAGCATCGCCGTCGCGGTGCTCGCCGCCCTCGTGCTGCGGATCAGCCCGAAAGGTTTCTCCCGTGCTTGAGACCCTGCCCGTCGCCGAGCGCGCCGCCGCGGCGCCCCGCGGACGCCGCCTGTCCCGCGCCGCGCCCTTCGTGGTCGCGGCCCTGGCGGCGCTGGCCCTCTGGATCGCGCCGCCCTTCCTCGACACCTTCGCGGTCAACGTCCTGACCCGCTCGATGATCTACGCGGTGCTGGCCGTCACGGTGGACCTGCTCTGGGGCTTCGCGGGGATCCTGACCTTCGGGCAGGCGGCGTTCTTCGGCATCGGCGCCTACGCCACCGCGATGATCCTCGGCGCCTACGGGGCGACGCCGCTGGGGATCGCCGCGGCCGTCGCGGCGGCGCTCTTGGCGCCGGCCCTACTCGGCCTCGCGGTCGGCTGGCTGTCCTTCTACCACCGCTCGACCCCGCTCTACGCCTCGGTGATCTCGCTGGTCGTCCCGATCGTCGTGGTGCAGCTCATCTACTCGGGCGGGGAATGGACCGGCTCCAGCAGCGGCCTCGTCGGGTTCGACGTGCTGCCCTTCGAGATCGAGGGCTATTTCCGCCTCGCGGCGCTGTTCCTGATCGTCGTCACGCTGGCAGCCTGGATCCTGGTCCGGGCCGATGCCGGCCGCGCCCTCGTGGCACTCCGGGACAATGAGGCGCGCTGCGCCTATCTCGGCCTCAACCCGCGGCGCCTGCAGATCCGGTTGACCGCTTCGCTCGCCGGGGTCGCGGGGCTCGCGGGCTTCCTGTTCGCCAACGCCTCGGGCGTGGTCGCGCCCGAGAATGCCGGCTTCCTGTTCGGCACCGAGCTGGTGATCTGGGTGGCGCTCGGCGGCCGCGGCACGCTGCTCGGCCCGGTGCTCGGCACCGTCGCCATCGACTACCTTGCGGCGAACCTGTCCGGCGACCTGCCGTTCCTCTGGCAGCTCCTCTTAGGCACGGCCTTCGTGGCCATCATCATCCTGCTGCCGGGCGGCCTCGCCGACCTCGTCGGCCGCCTGTGGCGGGCGCTGCCGGTGGGCCGGCGCGTGCCGGCGCCGCCGCGCCTCGTCGCCCGGACCGCCGAGACGGAAGCGACGGCTGCCGCGACCCCCATCCTCAAGGTCGAGGGCCTCGCCAAGGCCTATGGCAGCCTGACGGTTCTGGAGGGCATCGACCTGGAGATCCGGGCGGGCGAGCTCGTCAGCCTCGTCGGCCCCAACGGCGCCGGCAAGACCACGCTGATGCGCTGCCTCAGCGACGGCACCGAGCCGTTCACGGGCGCCATCGCGGTCGGCGGCACGCCGATCACCGGGCTGACGCCGAACCGGATCGTCGGCCTCGGGGTCGGGCGCAAGTTCCAGGTCGCGAGCGTGTTTGAGAGCCTGTCTGTGGCCGACTGCCTCCGTCTCGCCCGGGCGCCGCATGACGGCCTGAGCCCGGTCGGGCAGGCCGAGACGCTGGGCCTGCCGCAGCCGGCCCTCGACGTCCTGCGCATGACCGGCCTCGACCGGCTGCTGACCCGGCCGACGCACCTCCTGTCACACGGCCAGAAGCAGGCGCTCGAACTCGCCATGGTGGTGGCGCTGGAGCCGCGTCTGATCCTGCTCGACGAGCCCACCGCCGGCCTGACCAAGGCCGAGCGCACCACCATCGGGACCGTGCTCAAGGCGCTCACTGCCGAGGGCCGGATCGCCGCCGTGCTGGTGGAGCACGACCTCGACTTCGTGCGCGAGATCTCGTCGCGGATCGTGGTGCTGCACCAGGGCCGGCTCGTCCTCGACGGCACGGTCGAGGACGTCGTCGGCTCCGAGCTGGTCCGGACCATCTATGCGGGAGGTGCCCATGGTTGAGGCAGCGCGGCGGATCGAGCCGGCAGGGGCCGCACTCACCCTGGAGCACGTGTCGAGCGGCTACGGAGCCGTGTCGATCGTGAAGGACGTGTCCCTGTCGGTGGGGCAGGGGGAGATCGTGGCGCTCCTCGGCAAGAACGGCATGGGCAAGACCACGCTCCTCAAGACCATCTTAGGCATGGTGGCCCTGCGTGGCGGCGCGGTCACCCTGGGGCGGCAGGCGCTGGCCGGCCTCTCGCCCGCCCGGCTCGTGGCGCTCGGCGTCGGCTACGCGCCGCAGGAGCAGCCGCTGTTCCAGGACCTGTCGATCCGCGACAACCTGCGCCTCGCGGTGCCGTCCGACCGGATGCTGCCGGAGGCTCTGGAGCGGCTGTTCGGCCACTTCCCGTTCCTGAAGGACCGCCTCGCCCAGCGGGCCGGCACCCTCTCAGGGGGCGAGCAGAAGATGCTGATCCTCGGGC
>Ga0316228_1001963_pt1 | contig 19178 bp, 21 predicted proteins | sample TBH18021metaG_FD_206005 | JGI IMG/M metagenome (GOLD analysis project Ga0316228, IMG submission 206005) | Freshwater microbial communities from Trout Bog Lake, Wisconsin, USA - TBH18021 | ecosystem: Environmental > Aquatic > Freshwater > Lake > Hypolimnion/Profundal zone | place: USA: Wisconsin... | reverse complement strand
TGCACGGCGAGCGGCGGTATCGTGTGTTTGCGGATATCGAGCGGATTTCGGGGCGGTTTCCGACGGCCAAGTGGCGCCAGCCGGACGGCAAGACGGCCGAGATCACGGTGTGGTGCTCGAACGACTATCTCGGCATGGGCCAGCACAAGGAGGTGGTGGCCGCCCTGACCGAGACCGCCGCCCGCTGCGGCGTCGGCGCGGGCGGCACCCGCAACATCGCCGGCAACACCTCGCCGCTGGTCGACCTGGAGCGCGAACTCGCCGACCTGCACGGCAAGGAGGCGGGCCTGGTCTTCACCTCGGGCTACGTGTCGAACCAGGCCGGCATCTCGACCATCGCCAAGCTGATCCCGGATTGCCTGATCCTGTCGGATGCCTTCAACCACAACTCGATGATCGAGGGTGTGCGCCATTCCGGCTGCGCGAAGAAGATCTTCCGCCACAACGATCTCCAGCACCTGGAGGACCTGCTCCGGGAGGCCGGCGACCGGCCGAAGCTGATCGTGTTCGAGTCGGTCTACTCGATGGACGGCGACGTGGCGCCGATCGGTCAGATCTGCGACCTGGCCGAGCGCTACGGGGCGATGACCTACCTGGACGAGGTCCATGCCGTCGGCCTCTACGGCGCGCGCGGCGGCGGCATCGCCGAGCGCGACGGGGTGATGCACCGGGTCGACGTGATCGAGGGCACGCTGGCCAAGGGGTATGGCTGCGTCGGCGGCTACATCACCGGCTCGGCAGCGCTCTGCGACGCGGTGCGCAGCTTCGCGCCGGGCTTCATCTTCACCACCGCCCTGCCGCCGGCGGTGGCGGCCGCGGCCCGGGCCTCGGTGCGCTACCTGAAGCGCTCGAGCGCCGAGCGGGAGGCGCATCAGCGCCAGGCGGCGGCCACCAAGGCGGCGCTGCGCGCGGCGGGGCTGCCGGTGCTGGCGACCGAGACCCACATCGTGCCGGTGATGGTCGGCGATGCCGAGCTGTGCAAGGCGGCGGCCGACCACCTGCTGGAGCGCCACGCCATCTACATCCAGCCGATCAACTACCCGACCGTGCCGCGCGGCACCGAGCGGCTGCGGATCACGCCGTCGCCGTTCCACGACGCGGCCCATATTGCGCGCCTGGCCGCGGCGCTCAGCGAGACCTGGGAAGCGCTCGACCTGCCGCGCGCCGGCACGGTGTTCGTCGAGGCGGCCGAGTAGGCCGCGTCACGGTCCCGGCGGCGCCGACAGAGCCCGACACGCCCCCTCTCCATCGCGGGAGCACGTTCGCGCAAGGGGCGGGAACGCTCCGGATCGGGCACGCCGCGGTGGCGCGTGCCGGTCCGTTCCGTCCTGAAACCGCACGCCCCTCACCTGGCTCTCTGCGAGAACAGACCTCTCCCACAGGGGAGAGAGGGACCCGCGCCCCGGCGATCGGCCGCGGGGTCACGTCCGGGCCGGTCCCGCCCGCAGCCCGCCCATGTCCCGCCCCCATCTCGTCTTTTCCGGCGCCGCCCTGTAACGACGGCGCCAACCCTTCCCTGCGAAAAGTCCGACCATGATCTCCTCACCCCTCATGACCGTGATGGTCGATGCCGTACGCAAGGCGGCCCGCGGCCTGCGCCGCGACTACGGCGAGGTCGAGAACCTGCAGGTCTCGCGCAAAGGTCCGGGCGATTTCGTCTCCGCGGCCGACCGCAAGGCCGAGGAGGTGCTGCGCGACGCCCTGATGAAGGCGCGTCCGGGCTACAGCCTCGTGCAGGAGGAGAACGGGATCATCGAGGGGACCGACAAGAGCCACACCTGGCACATCGATCCCCTCGACGGCACCTCGAACTTCCTGCACGGCGTGCCGCATTTCGCGGTCTCGGTGGGCCTCGAACGCGAGGGCCAGATCGTCGCCGGGGTGATCTTCGATCCGATCAAGGACGAGCTGTTCGTCGCCGAGCGTGGCAAGGGCGCCTACCTCAACAATCGGCGCCTGCGCGTCTCCGGCCGTCAGGACATGGCGGATGCGCTGGTGGGCTACGGCACGCCCTATCTCGGCCGCGGCAGCCATCCGCGCCTCCTGCGCGAACTCGGCGCCGTCATGGCGGTGGCCGGCGGCACCCGCCGGATGGGCTCGGCGGCCCTCGACATGGCCTATGTCGCCTGCGGGCGCCTCGACGCCTACTGGGAGCGTGACCTCCAGACCTACGATTTCGCCGCCGGCGTGATCCTGGTGCGCGAGGCGGGCGGCTTCGTGACCTCGGCGGACGGTGCGGCCGAGCCGCTGGCGCCCCGCTCGGTGGCCTGCGGCAACGAGGGGCTGCACCGGGAGCTCGTCGCCATCCTCAAGAAGGTTCAGGCGGCCTAATCGCCGGTCCGCCCGGGGCCGCGCAGCGGGGCCCGGATCCAGAGCCGCTGAAGCAGGCGATCCGGCACCGACGGGGTTTCTGGCCTCCAGGCTCGGCTGCTGCGCTCCGGAACGGCGGCGCCTCGGGCGCTGGACGCAAGCGGCCTGAGCCGATCGGCATCCCGCCGGAAACTGGCCAGGGCCTCAACCTTCTGCTTTAAGCCCGCGGTTCTCCACGGAAGGCCGAACGCATGGAAGCCCGCCGCCACGTCGCGCTGAAGGAATCGATCCGCTCGATTCCCGACTATCCGAAACCCGGGATCGTCTTCCGCGACATCACCACGCTGCTCAGCGATCCCCGCGCCTTCCGGCGGGCGGTGGACGCGCTGGTCCATCCCTATGCCGGCGGGCAGATCCACCAGGTGGCCGGCATCGAGGCCCGGGGCTTCATCCTGGGCGGGGCCATCGCCCACCAGCTCTCCTGCGGCTTCGTGCCGATCCGCAAGAAGGGCAAGCTGCCCCACAAGACCGTGTCGATGGCCTATGCCCTCGAATACGGGACCGACGAGATCGAGATCCACGTCGACGCGGTCAGGCCGGGCGACAAGGTGCTGCTGGTCGACGACCTGATCGCCACCGGCGGCACCGCGATCGCAGCCGTGAACCTGCTGCAGAAGATCGGCGCCGAGATCGTGGCCGCCTGCTTCGTCATCGACCTCCCCGAGATCGGCGGCGCGCAGCGCCTGCGCGACATGGGCGTCGAGGTGCGCACCCTGATGCAGTTCGAGGGTCATTGAGACCGTCGAAACGTTGACTTCGCGGGACCCATCCGCCATAAGCCCGCCACTCGCGACGTGGCGCCCCGCATGGGCGCCCTTCGTGTTTGCAGACAACCAAGGACGCGTGAAGGTCGGGTGCGGCATCAGCCGCCCGCGAGCGCGCCTCGACCTTTGAAGGCTCTGAGCCATGAAGAGAACCTACCAGCCGAGCAAGCTCGTCCGTAAGCGCCGCCACGGTTTCCGTGCGCGCATGGCCACCGCCGGCGGCCGCAAGGTGATCGCGCGCCGTCGCGCCCACGGCCGCAAGCGCCTGTCGGCCTGAGGCCGGATCCTCTCGGGCGCGGACGCCTTCGGGCATCCGCGCCGCGAGGCAAGTGGTATCGGCCGGGATCGAACCATCGATGGCGACGATCGAGCGGCTCAAGAAACGACCCGACTTCCTGGCTGCGGCCGAGGGGCGTCGCTTTCACACCGAGCGCATGACCGCGCAGGGGCGCCTCCGCAACCCGGAGGCCTGCCCCGGCCTCCGTCTCGGGTTCACCATCACGAAGCGCGTCGGCCACGCGACGGAACGCAACCGGATCCGGCGCCGCCTCCGTGCGGCCATCGGGCTGGTCGCGTCCGATCTGCCGGGCGAACTCGCCAGCCTCCCGGCCGACATCGTGCTGATTGCCCGGCGCCCGGCGCTGGACGCCTCCTTCGAGGCCCTGGCCGAGGATCTGCGGCGCGCGATCCCGGCGGTCACCCGTCCCGCGGCACCCCGCGGCGACAGGCCACCCGGTCGACCCGGCGGCCGGCGGTCCAAGACCGCAGCGCCAACCTCATCTCTCCAGCACGATGCGGGCGCAGCCTCCGCGCAGCCCGCGCCCTTCGGCGGCGCCGACATCGGCCCATCGCAGGGGTGCGACAGAGATCACCGAATCACCGGCGCAGACAGGTCCCGCGGGGCCGGTGCCGGTCCTGATGCCACTCCGAACGCGTGCGGCGGTGTCCCTGATGGGCAATGACAAGACGAACATGTTCGTGGCCATCGGCCTGTCGCTGCTGGTGCTGCTCGGGTGGCAGTACTTCGTGGCCGGCCCGCGCATGGAGCAGCAGCGGCTGATCGAGGCGCAGAACAAGGCCGCCCAGCAGCCCCCGGGCGTGACCCCGGACGGCGTGCCCTCGCCGTCGCCGAAGGAGGGCGGCCCGGCGGCGCCGGTGCCCGGCACGCTGCCGACCGCGCAGGGTGGTCCAATCTCCCGCGAGGCGGCGCTCGCCCGCTCGCCGCGGATCCGCATCGAGACCCCGGCGCTCTCGGGCTCGATTGCCCTGAAGGGCGGCCGGATCGACGACGTCTCGCTGAAGAACTATCACGAGACCGTCGATCCCAAGAGCCCCGAGATCGTGCTGTTCTCGCCGGCCGGCAGCGAGACGCCCTACTACGCCGAGTTCGGCTGGGTCGGCGCCAATGCCGGGCCGCTGCCCACGAACGACACGCTCTGGACCAGCGACGGCAAGACGCTCTCCCCCGGCATGCCCGTGACCCTGACCTGGGACAACGGCGCCGGCCTCGTCTTCAAACGGATCGTCGCGGTCGACGACAAGTACATGTTCACGGTCCGCGAAGAGGTCGAGAACAAGGGCTCGGGTGCGGTGACGCTCTACCCGTACAGCCTCGTCTCCCGCTGGGGTAAACCGCATACCCAGGGTTATTACGTCCTGCACGAGGGCATGATCGGCTACCTCGGCAACGACGGCCTGCAGGAATTCACCTACGACAAGCTCGCCAAGGAGGGCGCCTATGGCGGAGCCAACACCAAGGGCCACGCCTGGACCGGCGTGACCGGCGGCTTCGTCGGCATCACCGACAAATACTGGGCGGCCGCCGCGATCCCCGATCAGGAGACGCCCTATACCGGCGCCTTCACCGACCGCACCGACGGCACCACCAACGTCTATCAGGCGAGCGTGCGCGGCGACGCCGTGAACCTGGCGGCGGGCGCCTCGGCCACCGCGACGCAGCGGCTGTTTGCGGGCGCCAAGGAAGTCAACGTCATCAACAACTACGAGAAGGACCTCGGCATCAAGCACTTCGATCTGATGATCGACTGGGGCTGGTTCTTCTTCATCACCAAGCCGATGTTCCGGGCGCTGGACTTCTTCTACCATCTGTTCGGCAATTTCGGCGTCTCGATCCTGGTGGTGACCTTCTGCCTGAAGCTGCTGTTCCTGCCGATCGCGAATAGGTCCTACGTGTCCATGGCCAAGATGAAGGCCGTGCAGCCCGAGATGGCCGCCATCCGCGAGCGCTACAAGGACGACCGCCTGAAGGCGCAGCAGGCCACGATGGAGCTGTACAAGAAGGAGAAGATCAATCCGGTCGCCGGCTGCTGGCCGGTGCTGATCCAGATCCCGGTCTTCTTCGCGCTCTATAAGGTCCTGTTCATCACCATCGAGATGCGCCACGCGCCGTTCTTCGGCTGGATCCACGACCTCGCGGCGCCGGATCCGACGAGCATCGTGAACCTGTTCGGCCTGCTGCCCTTCCCGGCGCCCGACTTCGTCCATCTGGGCGTCTGGCCGCTGATCATGGGCGTGACCATGTTCGTGCAGATGAAGATGAACCCCGCGCCGCCGGACCCGGTCCAGGCGCAGATCTTCACCTTCATGCCGATCGTGTTCACCTTCATGCTGGGCTCGTTCCCTGCCGGCCTGGTGATCTACTGGGCCTGGAACAACACGCTGTCGGTGATCCAGCAATACGTCATCATGCGCCGGAACGGCGTGAAGGTGGAGTTGTGGGACAACCTGCGATCGACGTTCCGGCGCGGCAACGGCACCAAGACGGCCGCTACCAAGAGCTGACAGGCGGTTTGCCGTGACTGAGACCAACGACGATGCGGCCGACCTCCTGGAGGCCGGCCGCCTGCTCTTTGCCGGCGCCGCCGATTTCTACGCGGCTGCCCAGACCCTCGACCGCCTGCCGCCCATGGACGGCGTCGAGATCGCCTTCGCGGGCCGCTCGAATGTCGGCAAGTCGAGCCTGATCAACGCGCTCACCGGGCGCAACACCCTGGCGCGGACCTCGCACACGCCCGGGCGGACGCAGCAGCTCAACTTCTTCCGGATCGGCGAGCGCCTGTCGCTCGTCGACATGCCCGGCTACGGGTATGCGGCCGTCGAGAAGGCCAAGGTCGAGGCCTGGACCCGGCTGATCCACTCTTACCTCAAGGGCCGCGCCAGCCTCGCCCGCGTGTTCATGCTCATCGACGCCCGGCATGGCTTCAAGTCGATCGACACCGACGTGCTCGACGGCCTCGACAAGGCCGCCGTGAGCTATCAGGTCGTGCTGACCAAGGGCGATTCCCTCAAGAAGGGCGAGGTCGCGAGCCGGATCGCCGGGATCGAGGCGGGGCTTGCCAAGCGTCCCGCCGCCTATCCGCAGGTGATCCTCACCTCGAGCCGGGATGATGCCGGCGTGCCGGAACTGCGGGCGGCGATCGCCAAGCTCCTGGTGGAACGTGGCGCGTGAGGGTCACGGGCTTCGACCGCGCCCTCGCGGCGCTCGCCTGCCTCGCCGGACTGCTCGGCGTCGCGCTGAGCGCCGCCGCCGCGCATATTCCCGGGGCTGATTCGCTGAAGACGGCGGCGCAGTTCCTGCTGTTCCACGCCCCCGCAATTTTGGCGCTGATCGGCTTGAGCGCCGCCGGCTTCGCCCGGGCCGGTCTTGCCCGGATCGCGGCGGGGTTGCTGGTCCTGGGGCTGATCCTGTTCTGCGGCGACCTCTCGGTGCGGACGTGGCTCCAGCACCCGCTCTTCCCGATGGCCGCACCGACGGGCGGCTTCGCCCTGATGGCCGGGTGGCTCGCCGGGATCCTGTGCGCGGTGATACCGGCGCGACGCGGCGCCTGACGGGGTCTAGGCCGGGAGGCCTCCCATCGTCCCTGCGTCATGCGGGTCTCTGCGAGCGTTGCGCCTTACCTGGCCAGCACCTGCAGGAACTCCAGAGCCGGTCCCTGCGCTTCCGAGAAGATGCCGGCGGTGAGCGCGCCGCCGTAGACGGCCGCGGTGTCGAGATTGGTGCGGTACCGGCGCACCTCCGGGCGTCCGCTGCGCTGCGGCGTGTGTCCGTGGACCACGTGCCGCCCGAAATCGTGGTCGCCCTCAAGGAACGGCTCGCGGATCCACAGGCGGTCATGCGTATCCGACTCGCGCGCCTCGGAGCCCGGCCGCAGGCCGGCATGCACGTACCACCGGGCGCCGTCACCGTGGAGCGTCGGCAAGGCCTCGATCCAGTCGAGGGTGTCCCGCGGTAGGCCGGCGGGATCCCGTGCGCCGAAGGAGTCGAGCGTCGCCTCGCCGCCATTGTACATCCAGTGCGCTGCGGCGCTGCGGGTCTGGAGCGCGTCGAGCAGCATCCGCTCGTGATTCCCCATCAGGCAGACGACACGCTCGGGCTCGGCCCAGTTCAGGCGGCTGACGGTGCGCAGCACTGCGGCGCTGTCCGGGCCGCGGTCGATGTAATCCCCGAGGAAGACGAGGCGGTGGGCCCGGTCACCGGCATGGTCGGCGATCCGCTCCAGCAGCGCGTCGAGGAGGGCGGCGCAGCCATGGACGTCGCCGATGGCATAGGTGAGGGGGCCGGAATCCATGGCGCCATCGTCCACCGAGCTGCCGGTCTCCGCAAGGCCGGCTGGACGGGTGGGGCTCCCTGCGGCTCCGCAGCCCCACCTTCGCGATGCCGATGTTCCCGGCCGCCCTGCCCGAGCCCGCCCGGGCGGTCAGTCCTTCGCCACCCGGGCGTAGCGGCCGTCGTAGCGGCCGGCCCGGATCTCGGCGAGAACCTCCTCCTCACGCGCCGCCTGCGCCCGCACGGCTTCGAGCAGATCGGCCGCATCGCCGGCCGGAACGGTCACGACGCCGTCAGCGTCGCCGACCACCAGGTCTCCCGGGTTCACCGTCCAGCCGCCCATGCAGACCGGAACGTTGATCGCGCCGGGGCCGGTCTTGAACGGGCCGCGCGGAGTCGCGGCGCGGGCGTAGCAGGGGAAGTCCGAGGCCGCGAAGGCCGCGGTGTCGCGCACGGCGCCGTCGATCACGAAACCGGCCGCACCCCGGCTCTCGGCGATGGCCTTCATGATGTCGCCGACGAGAGCCCGGCTCGTGTCGCCGCCGCCATCGACGACGATCACGTCGCCGGGTCGGACCTCCTCCAGGGCCTGATGGACGGCCAGGTTGTCGCCGGCCCGGACCCGGACCGTTACGGCCGTGCCGAGAAGCGGGCCGCCCCTATGGAACGGCCGCAGACCGGCCAGGACCGGCATCCGTGCCAAGCAATCGCTGATCGTGGCCGTCGCGACGTCTCGGAAGGCAGCCAGCACGTCTGGATCGACGGAGGGGGGCGGCGGGTTGCGCGTGATGGCGGACATCGGCTGCGATGTCTCCCTGCTGTCGTCGCCCTCGCGCCGTCGCGGCGAATCGGCGGGGCCGCCGGATCCTGCCCCAGGCCGTGCCCGATGTCGCGACAGCATTCGAGGTCCGTCAGTGCTCGGCGGCCGGAACTGTTCCCGCACCGCCGCCGGTGGCGAGCTTGCGACGGGTATCGGCCTGTCCGCTGGTCGTGCCGAAATAGGTCGCGGAATCGCCGAGCTGCACCGAAGGCTGGCAGCTCGGCGTGCAGGAGAGGGATTCCCGGTCGAGACCGCGTTGCACCGTAATGGTCGAATCCCGAGACGCCTCGACCCGGATGGTCGTCTCGGCGATCATGGCGCCGCCACTGTCGAGAGCGATCAGATTGGTCGAGCCGAAGCTCTTGCCGGTGAGCACGAGGACGCCGTTCTTCTGCGGCGTCACTTCGGCGATGATCGGATTTCCCACGATGATGGTCGATGTTTTCTCCGGAAGGCGGAGAACCTTGGCATTGTCCACGAGAATGGTCACGACGGGCAGGATTTCGGGTTGCCCGGCCGCCGCGGCGGCGCCCGTCAGCAGGACGACGAAGCCGGCTCGGCCCGCGATCGACAGGATGCGGCGCATCGGATTTCCTCAAGACGGCGGGCGGCGCAGGGTATCCGGCCCGAAGCCCGAGGCTATCGCACAACCGGTGAAGGAAGCGCTAAGCAAGACCTTATCGCCGTCCTGTGCCGTATCGATGAAACTAAACTTTCACCAAGCCCGCAGCGAGACGGCATTGTAGGCCATTGCGGGATCGATTTAACCGATTTTCAAGGCGTAATCGGCAGTCTGTGTAGGCCGCCGATCGAGAGCTGAAAATTCTTCATCGGTCATCGCGTTAGTTTTCTCTCGCTCTATGTTGATCGAAGGATCACCATCCATGAAGACCCTGTTCACGCGCTTCGCCTCGGACGAGTCGGGTGCCACCGCGATCGAGTACGGGATGATCGCGGCCCTCATCGCCGTGGCGATCATCACCGCGCTGAAGACTGTCGGCAGCAACCTGACCAGCAAGTTCAGCCAGATCTCCGGCAACCTGAACTGATCAGGACGAGTCTGATCTGCGGCAGGTTCGAGACACTCCGGCTCTCCCCGGGACTTGGAGAGAGGCGGGGCGGTCTCGGCCGGCCGGGATCGTCGTCGGCGGATCAGTTCCCCGTGACGCGACAGGCTTCGACGAGATGGGCGCCGAGATGGTCGGTTCAGCGACGGCAAGCCTGGGCCTGACGGGTCTGGGGCCTGCAGGATTCGGCCTGCTGATCCTGTTTCCCTTTCTGATGGCTTACGCGGCCGCCAGCGACCTGCTGACCATGTTGATCCCGAACCGAATCTCGCTCGGTCTCGTGGCAGGGTTCGCGCTCCTGGCCCTGACGGGCCCGATGAGCTGGGCCGAGATCGGCTTCCATTGCGGCGCCGGAGCGGTCGTTCTCCTCGTCACCTTCACGCTTTTTGCCTTCGGCGTCATCGGCGGCGGCGATGCGAAACTCGCGGCCGCCACGGCGCTGTGGCTTGGTTTCGACGGCCTCGGCGACTACCTGCTCGTGGCCTCCTTGTTCGGCGGGGCCCTGACGCTGGGGATCCTGTTCGCGCGGACGCACCCGCTCCCCGTCCAGATCGCGCGTATGCCCTTCGCCCTGCATCTGCACGACGCCAAGACCGGGATCCCGTACGGGATCGCCCTGGCGGGTGCCGCTCTCCTCGTCTTGCCCGAGACCGACGTCTGGACCCGGGCCCTCGCCGGCTGAGTCTGCCGCGATTCAGAGGGTTGGGATCTGGAGCCTCGAGCCCGGCCCAGCTAAAAGTCGCGAATGCCCCTCGCGCTGCTGCGTCGCCCCGATCCCGATCATCTTGAGGTCCAGCACGAGGGGGCCAGCCTCCGGATCGCCCTCCGTCGGCGGCCGACCGCGCGCCGCATCACCCTGCGCGTCTCGGCCGCTACAGGCGAGGCGGTGATCACCCTGCCGAGCCGCACCGCGATCAACACCGCCCAGCGTTTCGCGGCGAGCCATGCCGGCTGGATCGCGGCGCGCCTGGCCCGTGTGCCCGCCCGGGTCGCATTCACACCCGGAGCCAGCCTGCCGTTCCGCGGCGAGGTCCACCGTATCAGCCAACGCGACACACGCAGCGGTCCGGTCCGCGTCGAGTGCCTGGACGGTGAGCCGGTGATCTCGGTTTCCTGCGACGCAGCCCATGTGTCGCGCCGGGTCCGCGACTTCCTGGCCCGGGAGGCGAAGCGCGACCTCGCCGAGGCGATCGAGCGTTATGCGGCGCCGCTCGGGCAGCGGCCGGTCCGCGTCACGCTGCGCGACACCCGCAGCCGGTGGGGATCCTGCACGGCCCGCGGCGAGCTGAACTTCTCGTGGCGCCTGATCCTCGCACCACCGATGGTGCTCGACTATCTGGTCGCGCACGAGATGGCCCATCTGCGCGAGATGAACCACTCTCCCCGCTTCTGGTCGCTCGTTCACGGGCTCTGCCCGAATACAGACGCCGCTGAAGCCTGGCTCAAGCGCCACGGCACTGGCCTGCATCGCTACGGCTGAGCCGTCAGACTTGGAAGTGGCCGGTCCCGCGTCAGCCCTTGGCGCGGAGCACCCGCTGACGCGCCACGGCGTCCGCCGGCCAGCTCGGGCGGGGATCGACCTCGCCGGGATTGAGGGTGCGCGGTGCGACGCTGTCGCAGATCTCCCGCTGGCGGATGATCACGGGATTGCCGAACGCGTCACGCCGCCGGACCAGGCCGCCGTCCCGGCAATAGCCGGCGATCGCCGCCTGCCCGTTGCGCCGGCCGTACGGGTTCACCGCCACGGGCGGATGCTCGACCACCAGCGTGTCGGTGTGGTTGAGCGAGCGCTCGATATAGGTGGTCTCTCCGACCGGCAGGGACTGGGCCCCGGCCTGCGCGAGGGTGGCCATCAAGCAGGCGGCCGAGAGAGTGAGCGGGCGCATCACGGCATCAGGATCCGGCGCTGGAGGAGTGTTGGGACCCTATCTAAGCCTATGAGACCCGCGCGGGTAGCGCCGACGGGCAACACCGCGCCCGCATCGCTTGACAGCGCAGGCCCGGCCATGGTCGGAACACGCCCGATTGTACGGCTCCCGCCGGTCCTCGGCCGGAGCGTTCCGAAGGGATCGGTGGTGCCGCTTCACGCGAGGCTCGTTCGTTTCCGGCGCGCCGTCCGGCGCGCCGCGCTGCCGGTATGCCTCGCCCTCGCGGCGGCGGCCCTCGCGCCCGCCGGGCCGGCCGCAGCTCAGGGCATGGTGCGCAAGACCTTCGACGATTGGCAGCTGCGCTGCGAGACGCCGGCCGGCGCGAAGGCCGAGCAATGCGCCCTCGTCCAGTATCTCGCCGCCGAGGACCGCCCGAACCTGACGCTCGTCGTGATCGTCCTGAAGACGGCCGACAATCGCGGTTACCTGCTCCGGGTGGTGGCGCCGCTGGGCGTCCTCCTGCCCTCCGGCCTCGGCCTCAAGATCGACCAGACCGATATCGGCCGGGCGGGCTTCGTCCGCTGCCTCACCACCGGGTGCGTGGCCGAGGTCGTGATGGACGACGGCCTGATCCGCCAGTTCAAGAGCGGCACGCAGGCTACCTTCATCGTGTTCCAGACGCCTGAGGAAGGTGTCGGCATCCCGCTGTCGATGAAGGGCTTCGCGGCCGGGTTCGACAGCCTGAAATGACGGTGCCGCTCGGGAGCCGTGTGATGATCGGATATCGGGACAGGATTCTGACACCCTTCCCGGGCGCCGCCCGGTTGCCGGCCGTGCTCCGGCTGGGCGGGATCGTGCTCCTCCTGTCCCTCGCCGCCGCGGCACCGTGTCGGGCCGAGGAGGGCAACATCTTCTCGAACCTGTTCAAGTACGGCGGCACGACGGTACCGCCGTCGCAGCCCGAGACCCTCGAGCCGCCCTATTGCCCGCCGGTCGAGGTCGCCGAGGGCGCCGCCGCCTCGCGCACCCTCGCGGGCGATACGGTGCGCACCCAGTTTTCCCTCGGTCGTCTCGCCCGCGAATGCACCCGGCGTCAGGATGGCTCGATCACCGTCAAGGCGGGCGCCGAAGTCAACGTCCTGCTCGGCCCGGCCGGGGCGCCGGGCCGGTTCGATGTGCCGGTGACGTTCCAGATCCGCTACAACGGCAAGGTCGTTTCGAGCCGGGTCGAGCGGGCCAGCGTGGTCGTCGGTCCGGGTGAAGCGCAGGGCTTCGCCACGATCGTGGCGGACGAGCTTCAGGTCCCGGCCGCGATGACGGCCGATTACGACATCGCGGTGGGTGTCGGCGCCGGCAAGGGAGCCGGCGGGAAGCCCGTCGCGAAACCGCGCCGCCGTAAACCGGCAGTCGCTGCGGCACCCGCAGGCGGAGGCGACGCTGCCCAGTGACGCCGCGGCGCGCCTCGGCGATCCGACCCGACTGACCGCCAAACCCAGCCGCGGCGCGTTCTGGCTCGGCCGGGAGACGCGGTTCCGGCTCGAACCGGCGGCCGATTCCGAATTCGATCGCCGGCTCGTGCTCCCCGATCACCCTGTCGGCTGGATCGTGCTGAGCTATAGCGGCGATCCCACGGCACCGCCCCAGCGCCCGATCCTCCGCGTCCTGCGTGGCGCGGACGATGCCGTTCACGACTTCGTCCTGCCCGGCGCCGCGCAGGGGCTTGCCCACTGGCTCGGGCTGATCCCACCGGACGCGCGGGAGATCCGCCTCTCAGCCGGTGCCGATTTCACCTTGGAGCGGGTCGGCGCCCGGCGCGAGACCGGGGTGCTCGCGCAGTGCCTCCTCCGCCGGCCCTGGCGCTGCGTCGCCGCGCTCTACGAGCGCGCCCGCGGCTCGGAACGGCGCTACCGCGACATCCTGCGGGGTGCCTGCGCGGTGACGCCGATGAGCCGGTTCCCGTCCTGGGCTGCCACCCGGACCAGACCGGCCCGCATCGCACCCTCTGCCCTGCGGATCCGCTGTGTTCTGCTCGCGCGACCCGGTGAGGCGGCGGCGCTGTCGGCCACGCGCGACGCGCTGGCCGCGCAGACCCTGCGCCCCGAGTCGGTCTGGGTCGCCTGGGCGGGCGCGGCGCCCGTGTCGGGCGCTGGACAGATGTCGCACCGTGCCTGGGACGAGGCTGCCTGTCTTGCGGATGATCTCGGCGCCGCCGATGCCCTGTGCCTGCTGCGTCCCGGCGACGTTCCGGAGCCCGAGGCTCTGGCGCTCCTGGGCCATGCGCTGTCGGAAGCCGACATCGCGTACGGCGACGCGATCGGCCCCGACCGTCGCCCGCAGCTGAAGCCGGATTGGAGCCCGGACCTCGCCCTGGCGACCGGGTATCCGGGGTTTCCGCTGCTTCTGTCGGGGACATGGCTCTCCACGTCTTTCGCGCGCCCCGCCGGCCCGCTGGCCGAAATCGCCTCGGCCGTGGCGGTCGCCGCGGTGACCAGCGCTGCGCGGGTGGCCCATGTCCCGCGGATCCTCGCCCGCACCGTCGGCGATGGCCTCGACCCCCCCACACGAGCCGCTTCCCTGAACACCGCCCGGTCCCGGCAGGCTCTGGCGCTCCGCGCCGAAATCCACGGCGGCACCGTTCGCGTGGAGTGGCCCCTTGCGGATCCGGTACCGTTGGTGAGCGTCGTGATCCCGTCGCGCGACCGCCTCGACCTGATCACCCGCGTCTGCCGCGGGGTGCTTCACGAGACGGCCTACCCGTCGATCGAGTTGATCATCGTCGACAACGGATCCACCGATCCCGCGGTGCTCGAGCATTACGCGACGCTGCGCGGCGATCCGCGCGTGCGGATCCTCATGGATCCGCAACCCTTCAATTTCGCCGCGATGGTCAATGCCGGCGTAGCCGTGGCGTCGGGCGCGGTCGTGGTGCTGCTCAACAATGATGTCGCCGTGCTGGAGCCCGGCTGGCTCGAAGCCATGGTCCGGCAGGCCTGCCGGCCGAATGTCGGTGCCGTCGGGGCGAAGCTCCTCTACGGCGACGGTACCCTGCAGCATGTCGGGGTCGTCGTGGGTCTCGGCGGCCGGGCGGGGCACATCCTGCGTCGCCGTCCCGGTGACACCCCGGGCCATCTCGGCCGTCTGCGCGTGGCGCACGAGGTCTCGGCGGTGACCGCCGCCTGCCTCGCCGTCGCGCGGGAGAAATACCTGGCGGTGGGGGGCTTCGACGCCGAGGCCTTCCCGGTCGATTTCAACGACGTGGATTTCTGCCTGCGCCTTGGCGCCGCCGGCTGGAAGACGGTCTGGACCCCGGCAGCGACCCTGGCCCACCTCGAATCCGTCAGCCGCGGCCCATCCGTCGGCGCCAAGCGCGCCCGGTTCGAGCAGGAGGCGGCCCGCTTCTCCGAGCGCTGGCGCGCTGTGATCCGGCACGACCCGTTCTACCATCCGGCCCTGTCGCTCACGACCTTCGGCGAGGATCTGGAATGACGCCGCCGTCGGGCCGCGCATCGGGCCACGACGGTGTGCCGTATCTCGGATCGTCGCGCCGCTCCTGGCGCGGGCTTGTCGGCGCGCTGCGCCGTATCCTGGCCCATCCCCGGGCTGCGGCCGCGATCGTGCGGGCCCGGCTCATGGGAAAGCGGCTGCGTGCCCGGCAAGCGCTCGCGGCCCTGATCGGCATCGACCACCGGCTCGGCCTGCCGCCCGTGATTCTCGACCGCTTCCCGTCGGCATCGGCCGGTGAGGCCGATGCGGTCCGTCTGATCGGCGACGGCATCCTCGTGCGCGGCTCAGCCGAGCGGATCGCCGCCGTCTTCGCCGCCGAGCCCGGCCTCCAGGCCCTGTATGGCGATGCCCTCGTGCAGGAGCGGCCCGGCGGTGCGGTGCTGCCGATTCTACCCCCGGCCTTCGATGCCGACCGGCTCGCGGCGTTCGACTATCTGGGGCCCGTTCTGGCCTGCCGGCGCGGCGCCCTCGACCCGGCCGCCGAGCCCGGAAGCCCGGCCGAGGCCGCCTTCCGGATCGCCGAGCGCTTCGGGCCTGGCGCCATCGGCCATGTCCCGGAGATTCTGTCGGTGCGGCGCGCCGGACCTTCGGCGGCACCGCCGGCGGGCGGGCGGGCGCGCGCGCCCCATGACGCGGTCGTCCGTGGTCACCTCGACCGAACGGGGCGGTCGGCCGCCTTGGTCGCCGTGGGGCCCGACAGACTCGTGCAGGTCGAGCATCCCCTTCCCGGGATCCGGCCCCTGGCCAGCCTGATCGTACCGACCCGCGATCGCCTGGATCTCCTGCGCCCCTGTCTCGAGAGCCTGCGGCGCTGCACTGACTGGCCGTCGACCGAGATCCTGGTCTGCGACAACGACAGCCGCGAGCCGGAGACGCTCGCCTATCTGCGCGCGCTTGAGGGGGAGGGGAGGGGGCACGTCGTGCCCTGTCCCGGGCCGTTCAACTTCGCCGCCATGAACAACGCTGCGGCGGCTCGCGCCCGCGGGCGGCTCTTGGTCTTCATCAACAACGACGTCGAGGCTTTCCAGCCCGACTGGCTGTCCCGCATGGTCCGGGAAGCCCTCCGCCCGGATGTCGGGGCCGTGGGCGCCAAGCTCCTCGACGGCGAGGGCCGGATCCAGCACGGCGGGATCGTGCTCGGAACCGGCGGCCTCGTCACCCACGGGCATCGCCACTTCCCGGGCGACGCCCCCGGTTACCTTGCGGCGTTGCGCGTCACCCATACGGTGTCGGCGGTCACCGCCGCCTGCCTGGCCGTCGAGGCGGACAAGTTCCGGGCGGTCGGCGGCTTCGACGACGCGGTCTTCGCGGTCGACTTCAACGACGTCGATCTCTGCCTGCGCCTCAACGCGGCCGGCTACCGGACGCTGCTGGTTCCCGGGGCGGTGCTGCACCATCGCGAGGCGGCGAGCCGCCGCTGGACCCCGGAGGCCCGCGCCCGCCACGCGCGCGAGATCGCGGCGCTGAAAAAGCGATGGGGGCCGCTGCTGGTGCAGGACCCCCATTATCACCCGGGTTTCGACCCGGACGTGTCGACCCATGCCCGGCTGCGGCCGGGCTTTCCGGAGGCGGGGCCGGCGCCTTTGCGCCGCCCGCCCGCCTGACGGGCCTACTGGACGAGGCGCGGGCCGCTGCCCTGGACCTTCTCGTTCTCCGACATGATGCCGAGCCGCTTGGCGACCTCGGTGTAGGCCTCGATCAGGCCGCCGAGATCCTTGCGGAACCGGTCCTTGTCGAGCTTGTCCGAGGATTTGATGTCCCACAGCCGGCACGAATCCGGGGAGATCTCGTCGGCCACCACAATGCGCATCATGTCGCCTTCCCAGAGGCGGCCGGTCTCGATCTTGAAGTCGACGAGCCGGATGCCGACGCCGAGGAAGAGGCCCGACAGGAAGTCGTTGACGCGGATCGCCAGCGCCATGATGTCGTCGATCTCCTGGGGCGTCGCCCAGCCGAAGGCGGTGATATGCTCCTCGGAGACCATCGGGTCGTTGAGCGCGTCGTTCTTGTAATAGAACTCGATGATCGAGCGCGGCAGCTGGGTGCCTTCCTCCAGGCCCAGCCGCGTCGCCAGCGAGCCGGCCGCGACGTTGCGCACCACCACCTCGAGGGGGATGATCTCGACTTCGCGGATCAGCTGCTCGCGCATGTTCAGCCGGCGAATGAAATGTGTCGGCACGCCGATATCGTTGAGGTGCTGGAAGACGAACTCGGAGATCCGGTTGTTCAGCACGCCCTTGCCGTCGATGACCTCGTGCTTCTTCGCGTTGAAGGCCGTCGCGTCATCCTTGAAGTGCTGGATGAGCGTGCCGGGCTCCGGCCCCTCGTAGAGGACCTTCGCCTTGCCCTCGTAGATGCGACGGCGGCGGTTCATAGGCGTGTACCGTGGTTTGAGGAAGTCCATGGGCCGAGGCTCCTGATGCGCGACGATTGGGAGGAATCCGCGGCGCGGCGACCGGACGCGAGGTCGGGCCGCCGGACGGCCTCTGCCCGAGGGCCCCGGCGACCGGCCGCCAAACTAGCGGAAGCGGGCTTCCAGCACAACGCGTTGGCCCGCAGGGCGGGATTGCGGAGGCCGGTCCGGACGTGGCCGGAACGGGGTTTGCGGTCCCGCCGGCGTCCGGAATCGGCCTATTACGCCGTCGTCTTGGACGGGTAGCGGCACAGGTCGGCGATGAGGCAGCGCGGGCATTCGGGCTTACGCGCCTTGCAGGTGTAGCGGCCGTGCAGAATCAGCCAGTGATGGGCGTGCAGGCGATAGGGTTCCGGCACGCGCGCCTCGAGTCCGGCCTGGACCTTGTCGGTGCTCGTGCCGAGGACGAGCGGGATTCGGTTCGAGACCCGGAAGATATGGGTGTCGACGGCGATCCGTGGAACCCCGAAGGCGATGTTCAGCACGACGCTCGCGGTCTTGGCGCCGACGCCGGGCAGAACCTGCAGGGCCTCCAGGCTCGCCGGGACCGTGCCGCCATGCTCCTCCACGAGGATCCGCGAGAGCGCCACGAGATTCTTCGCCTTGGTGTTGAACAGCCCGATCGTTCGGACGAAGTCGCGGACCCGGTCCTCGCCGAGCGCCAGCATCTTCTCCGGGGTGTCGGCGACGGCGAAGAGCGGGCCGGTGGCGAGGTTGACGCCACGGTCGGTCGCCTGGGCCGAGAGCACAACGGCCACGAGGAGCGTGAAGGGGTTGACGTAGTGGAGCTCGCCCTTCGGCACCGGCTCGGCGGCGTGGAAGCGGCGGAAGATCTCCGTCAGCGTCGCGGGATCCACGGCCTCCGGGGCGGTCTCCACGGCGGCCGACAGGGCCGGCGTGATCGAGGCACCGAGGCGCGCCGAGGCGGCGCTCTTCGTCGCGGATCCGGATCGCGCTGTCGCCCGCGCCGTCGCACCGCGGCCGGCGCGATCCGTCACGGGAGGGGGAGTCTTTCTGGCGGGCATCGGCGCGTTATATGGATCGCATGGCGAGCGGCAATCCTTCCGTCCATCCGTACGGGCTCGATCCGGACATGATCGACCGGCCTGTCTTCGCGGCGACGATCCGGCCGCATCAATCCCTCAGCCGACGCGGCTTCCGGGTGGTGATGACCGGCTGCTGCGCGGTCTCCCTCACCGTTTCGGTGTGGGCGTGGCGGATGGGGTTCTGGCCGGTCGCCGGCTTTTTCGGCCTCGATATGCTGGCGATCTACGCCGCGCTAAAGGTGAGCTTCCGCCGCGGGCGCTCCTTCGAGGAGGTGATGATCTCCCAGATCGAGATCCTGCTCGCGCGGGTCAGCCACCGGGGCGAGCGGCGTGAGTGGCGGTTCAATCCCCTCTGGACGAAGATCGAGACCGTCGAGGACGACGAGTACGGCCTCCAGCGCCTGACGCTGGTCTCGCGCCGGCAGCAGGCCCTCGTCGCCCGCGATGCGGGACCGGACGAGCGGGCCCGCATCGCCCTCGGGCTGACTACGGCGCTGGCGCAGGTGAAGAAGGGGTACTGACGGACTGCTATAGAACGGCCGTGCGATCGCCTCGCAGGGCGTCACACGCCCGTCGCAGCCCTGCGACAGAAAAAACGCTTCGCACCGCAACAACCCTGTTGACGGGCCGGCTGGGTGGCCGTATACCCCGGTTCATCGGCGCCGGCCGCGGAAGTGGACCGGGCGCTGAGCCATCTTCTGACAAGCGGCGGGACTGGCCGGCGAAGTAGCCGGACGGTCTTCTGTTTGCCTCTGATGA
>Ga0316228_1001962_pt1 | contig 19183 bp, 19 predicted proteins | sample TBH18021metaG_FD_206005 | JGI IMG/M metagenome (GOLD analysis project Ga0316228, IMG submission 206005) | Freshwater microbial communities from Trout Bog Lake, Wisconsin, USA - TBH18021 | ecosystem: Environmental > Aquatic > Freshwater > Lake > Hypolimnion/Profundal zone | place: USA: Wisconsin... | reverse complement strand
GCAGCAGGTGATGACGATGATTCGACGCAATGTGCTGTGGATTGCAGGTGCAGCCGCACTGGCAGTGCTGGCCGTGCCGCAGATGGCGTCGGCGCACGTGAGCGTCGGCATTGGGTTTGGCGTGCCGGTGGCGCCTGTGTATGTGGCACCCGCGCCGGTGTATTACCCACCGCCGCCGCCGGTTTATTACGCGCCGCCCCCGCCCCCGGTGTACTACGCCCCGGCGCCCGTGTATTACGGTCCGCCCGCTTATGGCCCGGCGCCGATTGTGGTGGGCGCTGGCTGGTACCGTTGGGGACCGCGCTATCGCTGGTACGACGGCCGTCACTGGGGCCACTGGCGGTAAGCGGCATGCCGGCCAAGAGAAAGGCTCCTTCGGGAGCTTTTTTCTTTGGCGGTACGTATACGCCGTGGCACGGCATCTGCGTCTGTCTGGATGACGGGTACGCGCGCAACCAGCCCCGTGACAAAGCACCGCGGTGCAGAACTGGTGGCTCGCTCACCTGGTCGCTATGACGTCCGCGTGAACAACGTGGACACGTGTGCCGCAGCGGTGCACGTCATGTTCGCAGTGTCATGACCGAAGGAGTCCTCATGCAAATCACCACGCAACGCTTTGCAACGCGCACCCTGGTTGCAGCCGCAAGCGGCTTGACGCTGGCGCTGAGCGCGGCGGTCGCGCACGCCGGCTCGATCGATCCGTATCAGCCCGCCCACAAGGTGAGCCGCGCCGATCCCTATACCGACGGTGCCAAGGTAAGCCGCACAGACCCCTATACCGACGGCGCCAAGATGGGGCGTGCCGATCCATATACGGACGGCGCCTGCTCGGACCGTCAACCGTAAAGGGTCGGCGGCAGAATCGCTGCCGCATCGCAACATCAAGCCCGGGCGATACCCGGGCTTTTTCTTTGCGCATCTTTCTGACGCACGCCGCGGGTTAAGGTTGGCTGCGCTGGGGCGCAGCCAACGCTGGCGTACCACGCAGGCGGAACGATACTCAACGATACTGCAAAGCAGGAATGTATCGGCTCTTTTGCGTCTTTGGTGCAGGATCATGCGATGGAAGCGGTCGTTACCGATGGCATACTTTTGCCTGATACGGGCTTTACGCAGCCCTTGCGCCTTTTCATTACAACCACCAAGGAGAACACCATGAAAACGAAACCGTGCCTGTGCCAGGACGATGTCACCAAAATCCTGGACGCTGCCGAGAAAGAAGCGCGCGCGCACCAATGGAACGTGACGATTGCCGTGGTGGACGATGGCGGCCATCTGATGGGTCTGCGCCGCATGGACGGCTGCGCCACCATCTCGGCGTACATCGCCCCGGAAAAGGCGCGTACGGCAGCGCTGGGCCGTCGCGAGTCGAAGATCTACGAAGACATCATCAACAACGGTCGCATCTCGTTCCTGTCGGCGCCGCATCTGCAAGGGATGCTTGAGGGCGGCGTGCCGGTGATGGTAGAGGGCGTCTGTGCCGGCGCGGTGGGTGTGTCTGGCGTGAAGTCGACGGAAGATGTCGTGATCGCCAAGGCGGGTATTGCCGCGGTGAACGTGATCTGCTGATACGCAGTCACGCAAAAAGAATCAAAACAGGGAGGGCGCGGCGGAGGTCGCGCCCTTTTTGCTTTGGGCACACGGTCGAAGAAAAGAGCGACTTGGCTGGCTGTTGTCTGGCAGACGGAAGCCGCCGCTCACCAATGAACGCGCGCGTTTCATCGGGTAGCAAGCCCTCGTTTGCTAATGCGAAATGACGATGGCTGGCTACGGCCGAAAGTCTCCTGAGAGAGCCGTCCCCACAAAAGCCGGTGCGTGCTGCAGTGTTACTTGGTCAGGATCAGCTTGCCGAAGCGCGTCACGCGCAGCGTGTAGATCGCGCCGTTGTGGCGGATGGCTACGGCGTTCTGACCGGCAAAGAGTTGTTCGGACGCCATCACGCGCGTGTCGCTGATGGTGGCGGCGGCATCCGAAGCGGCGTCGGATGCTGTCGACGCAGACGACGTTGCGGGCGCGGCATCCAGGCCGGCGGGGCGCTTGCGCGCCACGATGACGTGGCGGCGACGGGTCACAGTACGTCCTGCGTCTTGGTGTTCGGCAGCATTCATGGCGATGTCCTGGCGGGCGGGAAACATGGGCTGAGGTGTTGGCTGGCAGAGTGCCTCCAGCGAATGCCAGGTAGATTAAATGAGAATCGTTATCATTACAAGTGTGATCTGACGACGTGCAGGTTCGGCCCGAAAAACAAAACCGGGCGCGTAGCCCGGTTGCGTGGAGGTGCTGTGAGTCTGGATGCGCTGGTGCGAAAAAAACCGTACGAGAACGGGCGACCAGGGCTACGAGGTGTGTGGGGCGTTAGTGCTGTGGCTCCGTGACAAAGCCGATGCGCGAGAGGCCACCGCGCTGGATGGAAGCCATCACCTGCGCCACACGCTCGTAGCGCACGTTGCGGTCAGCGCGCAGATGCATTTCCGGTTGCGGCTGCTGCTGCGCGGCCTGGGCGATGTCGGCTTGCAGCGTGGCCTCGTCGACCGGCTGGTTGTTCCAGAACACCTGGCCGTCCGCGTTGATCTCGACGTTCACGCTTTGCGGCTTGGCGTCGTCGGGTTTGTTGGACGCGCGCGGCAGGTCAATCTTGACCGCGTGGTTGATCACCGGAATGGTGATGATGAAGATGATCAGCAGCACCAGCATGACGTCGACCAGCGGCGTCATGTTGATTTCGCTCATCACCTCGTCATCGTTGTCGAAAGATCCGAAGGACATGGTCTCTCCTTACTGCTGCTTGACCGCAGTTAGGCGCACGCCGGCGTCATCACGCGAGGCGCCTGGGCGCAGACGCGCGCCCGTCACGAAATAGGCGTGCAGGTCGTGCGCGAACCGGTTGAGCTTGGCGATGATGGCCTTGTTGCCGCGCGTGAGCGCGTTGTAGCCCAGCACCGCCGGAATGGCCACGGCCAGACCGAAGGCCGTCATGATGAGCGACTCACCCACGGGGCCGGCGACTTTGTCGATGGTGGGCACGCCGACGGCGCCGATCCCGAGCAGGGCGTGATAGATGCCCCACACCGTGCCGAACAGACCGACGAACGGTGCGGTCGAGCCGACCGATGCCAGCACGGCTAGGCCCGATTGCATTTGCCCCACGGCCTCATCGATGGCGCTCTTGAGCGAGCGCGTGATCCAGTCGGAGATGTCCATCACATCATGCAACTGCGGCTGGCTGGCGCGGTGGTGCTGCGCGGCTTCCCGGCCCGTTTGCGCGAGCGCGTGGAACGGGTTGTCCTTGGGCGAGCCGAGCGTCTGTATGGCGTGATCGAAATCGTCCGAGTGCCAGAAACGCTTTTCAGCGCCTTGTGCCATCGACTTCAGACGCACGATGTCCCACGCCTTGGTGAAGATGACGATCCACGAGGCGAGCGACATGATGAGCAGCAGAATCGCCGTGGCGCGGGTGACGATATCGCCTTGGGTCCAGAGGTGGGAAAGGCCGAGTTCCTGCATGATGAATGTCCTGAATTGAGCGAGAGGCTAAGCGAGAGGCGGAATCGAATTAGTTATCGAGCTTGAAGACGAACGGCTTGCTGGCCACCACGGGCACGGCGCGGCCGTTCTGCTTGTAGGGGCTGCACTTGATGGCACGCGCGGCATCGGTGGCGGCGCGGTCCAGGCGAGGCGAGCCGGACGACGACGTGACCGCAACATTGGTGACCTCACCGGCCGTGCCGATGGAAATCTTGACCATGGCGCGGCCTTCCTCGCCCATTTTCTGCGACATGCTGGGATAGACGAGCGGCGGCTCGCTGCACTGGATGTCGTTGATGCCGACGCTGATCGGACCGGACGAAACGGGGGCCGGCGCGGGCGCTTGTTCAGGGGCCGGTGCCGGCGGCGCGGGCGGTGCGGCGGGCACCACGGGGGCGTTGTCCGATGGCGGGAGCGTGGGCGTCGGCATCGGCGTGGGCTTGGGTTGCGCGACCGGCCTGACGATGTTGACAGGCTTGGGCGCCTCTTGCTTGACCGGCTGCTGCTTGGGCGGCTCCGGCTGCCTGATCGGCTCAGGCGCGGCCGGAATGATGTGCGCCTGGATTTCCAGCGGTTCTTCGACAGTCGGGCGCGGTGCGATCAGGCCAAGGTGAATCAGCATCAGCACGCCCGCGTGCATCAACAGCACGACCACGAGAATCTTGAGAGTACGAGGGTGAATCATCAACGACCGGGAATCGAAAGCAGAAAAAGGAATGCGATGCGATGGTGGTGGGATGACCAACGAAAGCGGCGCAGCGTCAGCGCTTGCCGAAGACGATCAGTGAAATCCCAATGCTGATGAGCAGACTCAGGAGCAATTCCATGGCGCCTAGCGTTGAAGCCGGCGGGGTCGCCGCCAGCGTGATAGGTATTGTAGGCCCGCAACTGCAACAGTGTTGCGACAACCGAGCACGGTTAGCGTTCAGCCTATTGTGTCGATAGGTGAAGTATAAACGATAATGATTCCTATTTGCATGAAAATTGCCTGTCTTTCGTGGGGTACAAATCACGTCCAGACGACTGATGGCATGAAACTGCCTGTGCAGGCGGTTGGCGATTCCGGGCGCGGTTGGCTCGCAACTTGCAAAGACACGGGTCCTCCCGGGGTACGCTGTGTGCGCAAACGCGCTAGGATGAAAAGCATTCAAACACGGTGACCGGCCGGCCAACCGTGAAACGGGGAAGAAGGGGGCGACCATGGATGAAGCCAACCTCAACATGGACGACGCTGACGACGATGGCACGTTCGTCCCCACGGGCGGCAGGCAGCCGCAGGCGCTGCTGTTGTCCTCGCTCGATTCCATGTGCGCACAGTTTGCGTTGCGCACGGTCTGCACGATGGGACTGCGCTTCAACCTGCGCACCAATATCAACGACATCCTCACCGTTTGCGCGCCGGAGCTGATCTGGCCCGTCACGGTCATCCAGCGCCTGCAGCGCTTTTTGTCTGCGCGCTGCGCCGACATGCCGGGCTGGCGCGCGGTCGGCAAGCTTGACCTGCCCACCTTCATGGACCGCCACGGCCAGTGGAGCAGCGCCTTCGATGAAAGCTCGCTGTTCTATTACCTGGACGAGTACGTCAAGCATCACGCCAAGGACATGTTCACGGTGTTCGGCGCGTCGTGCGATGCGCTGGGCGAGCGGCTCGCCAGCGAGCGTGTCCTGCTGGTCGGCAACATCGACATGCTGGCCCGCGTGCTCGGCCTGCCACCACACGAACGCGCGCTGCTGCTGTTTGCTTCCCTGGTGAAGTACAAGCGCGACCTGCGCGCGGTGATGGTCGACTGCAAGGTCGCGCACAGCCAGGAAGCGTTCCAGTTGCTCGCGAGCCTGGCGGGAGCCAGCACGGCCGAAGTTGCTGCGTCATTGCGGCCAGGTTCGCGGCTGGAGACGCTGGGGCTGATCGAGCCGCCGCTGCCCGAAAACAGCGTCACCGACCTGGGCGATCTGATGCGTATCTCCGACCGCCTCCTGCACGTGCTGCTGGGCGACTACGCCTGCGAGGCCGACATGATGGCCGTCTTCACGCGCCCCGCGCCGTCGACCACGCTGTCGCAGTCCGACTATCCGCATGTGGAAACCGATGCGCGCTACCTCACGGCGCTGTTGGAGAACGCCTCGCAGCAGCGCGCGGCCGGCGTGAACATCCTGCTGTATGGCGCGCCTGGCACTGGTAAGACGGAACTGGCCCGCGTGCTGGCGCGCGACGCTGGTTGCGAACTGTACGAGGTGGATTGCCTCGACAAGGACGGCAACAGCCTCACGGGCAAAGACCGCTATCGCTCGCTGCAGGTGTCGCAGGCGTTCCTGCGCGGGCGGCCCGGCGCGGTGCTGCTGTTCGACGAGGTGGAGGACGTCTTCCCCGGCCCGACGCGCGAGCTGATGAGCCTCTTCGGCCATGAGGAGCCGCGTGGCTCCGTCAACGGCAAGGCGTGGGTGAACCAGACGCTGGAGCAGAACCCGGTGCCGGTGATCTGGGTGTCGAATTCCATTCGTCAGATTGACCCGGCGTATCTGCGCCGCTTCCAGTTCCACCTTGAGCTGAAGGTGCCTCCGCCCACGGTGCGCGAGAGCATCATCCGCAAGCATCTGGAAGGGCTGGAGGTGTCGGACGCTTTCATGGCCAAGCTGGCGGCGCGTAAGACCCTCACGCCTGCGCAGATCGATTCTGCCGCACGCTTTGCGCGCCTGACGCAGCCGGCAATGGAAGAGCCTGCCGAATCCCTGATCGAGCGTCAGCTCGACCACGCCGATCAGGCGATGGGCTTGCGACCGGAGGTGCAAGCGCACCGCGTCGTGACCGAATACAAGCTGGACTATCTGAACCTTGAGACACGGTTTTCCGTCGAGCGCATCATCGAGGCGCTGCGCGCGCGGCGACGCGGCACATTGTGTTTCTATGGGCCGCCGGGTACGGGCAAGACGGTGCTGGCCGAGCATATCGCGGCGCAGCTCGACATGCCGTTGCTGATTCGCCGCGCGTCCGACTTGATGAGCAAGTACGTCGGCGAAACCGAGCAGCAGATCGCGGCGATGTTCTCGCGTGCCGAAGAGGAACGCGCACTGCTCTTGCTCGACGAGGCGGACAGCTTCATGCAGAGCCGCCAGGGCGCGGTGCGCAATTACGAGGTGTCGGAAGTCAACGAGATGCTGCAGGGCATGGAGCGCTTTGACGGCATCTTCATCTGCACGACCAATTTGTTTGATCGGATTGACGAGGCGGCGCTGCGGCGGTTTGCATTCAAGATCCGCTTCAAGCCGCTGGTGCGTGCGCAGCGCGAGCAGATGTTCATTGCCGAGGCGCTGGGGGGCAAGGCGGAGGCACTCAAGCCTGTCTGGCGCGAGATGTTGGCGTCTCTCGACATGCTCACGCCGGGTGATTTTGCGGTGGTCAAGCAGCAGTCTGTGCTGCTGGGCGAGACGCTTGAACCCGAGGCCTTCCTCGCACAATTGCGGCAGGAGCATTCCATCAAGCCGGAACTGCGCGAGCGGCGCTCCATTGGATTCACACCGCGCTGACGCTTAACGCACATCAAGCGCATGCAGAGGCCGCTGCGCTAACGTGGTCGGCTGGACAGATCTTCAGCCGACCCGATGCCAACCGCCCCCACGCTGTTCTACGAACGCATGCCGCCTGCCGGCGTGGTGTTCGGCTGCCTGCTGCCAGTGCCGTGGGTGGGCGCGGCGGCCGGTCTTCTGCTGGCGCTGGGCCCGTCTGCGGGTTTGCCTGACCGATTTGCTCCGCTGTCGCTCGCGCTGGTTCACGCCTTGGTCGTCGGCATGTTATTGCCGGCGATGCTTGGTGCGCTATTTCAATTGCTTCCCGTGGTGGCCGGTGTGCCTGTGCGCGGCGCGAAATGGGCGTCGCCTTGGGTTGCGCTCTCATGCGTGGCAACGGCATCTGCGCTTGCAACGGGTTTCCTGGGCGCGGACCATCGTGCGTTCGTGCTGGCTGCTTGGTTGGGTGCGCCGCTGTTGGCGGTCCCTGCTGCGTTGATCATCCTTGCTGGCATGCGCGTGGGGCAGACACGCGCAACGCATGCGACGGTGCGGACACTGCGCCGCATCGGTTGGCCCTTGTTGGTCACGCTGGCGAGCGGCGCAACGCTTGGCACGGCATTGGCTAGCGGATGGTTTGCGCCATCGCCCGTGCTGTTGAACCTGCATGTCGGTTGGGGCCTCGGCGGCTGGCTGGCAACGTTGGTCGCGGGCGTGGCGTCGACGGTGTTGCCGATGTTCTGGCAGACGCGGCGTCTACCTGAGCCTTGGCATCGGCTGATGCCGTGGTGGCTGTGGGCGCCACTGACCGTTGGCAGTCTATGCAGCGGTGTGGGTGGCGCGGTGTTCTGGCAGACATGGGGATGGCTCGCCCTGGCAGCGCTGGCGCTGGTGGGCGTGCGTGCAGTGTGCAGCGCGCGTCGCCGGCACGATCCGGGCTGGCGGTTGTGGCTGGCCGCTGCCGTCGCCTGGCTGGTCGTTGCCATGCTGGGGCTGACCGCATCCTGGCTGCCGTCAGACTGGCCCATCACGTGGGAGATCGGCGCGCTGGCCGTCGTGGGCGGTGGGGTGCTGCCTGTCAATGCGATGCTTGGCAAGATCATCCCGTTCATGATCTGGATGCACCTGCGCAGGCGGGTGCCGCGGCATGTGCGGCTGCCGGCCATGCAAACGTTGATCGGTGAGCGGCAACAGCATTGGCATGCACGCCTGCTGCTGCTCGTATTGTTGGCGTTGTTGCTGGTGCCGCTGCATCCTGAGCGGATGGCGGTGGTCGCGGGCCTGCTGTTCGCGCTGTCGCACGTGTGGCTGGGTGCGATGCTGTGCCGGGCGCTGCTGACGTTTCGCCGTGTCTCGCGAGCGTTTGCGCCCGCTTGACGGAACGCAAAACCACATTGGCTGACAAGTCGCAGACTGGCCGCCATGACACAGAACGCTTCCCCCATTGAACTCGTGGCGCCCGCCGGCAGCCTGGCCGCGCTCAAGGCCGCGGTGGAAGCCGGGGCCGACTCCGTCTACCTCGGCTTGAAGAATGCGACCAACGCGCGCAACTTCGCCGGCCTGAACTTTACCGAGAGCGACATCCGCGCCGGCGTCGAATTTGCGCATCGGAAAGGGCGCCAGGTGCTGTTTGCCATCAACACGTTTCCGCAGCCTGGCCGTGCCATCGAGTGGCGCATGGCAATCGATGCTGCCTACATGCTGGGCGCCGATGCCGTGATCCTGGCCGACCCCGGGCTGATGGCCTATGCATGCGAGCGCTATCCCAACCTTCGGCTGCATCTATCCGTGCAGGGTTCGGCAACGCATGCCGATGCCATCGAGCTGATGCGTGAGCAGTTCGGCATCCACCGCGCCGTCCTGCCACGCGTGCTGACCTTGACCGAAGTCGAACGTGTAATCCAGCAGACCTCGGCGCAGATTGAGGTGTTCGGCTTTGGCAGCCTGTGCGTGATGGCTGAAGGGCGTTGCCTGCTGTCGTCGTATGCCACGGGCGATTCTCCCAATAACAAGGGCGTGTGTTCGCCCGCGCATGCGGTGCGCTGGGTGGAGCGCGACGGCAACCTGGATGCACGCCTGAACAACATCATGATCGACCAATACGCACCCGGCGAACCGGCTGGATATCCGACGCTGTGCAAGGGGCGCTTTCTCGTCGACGGTGAGGTCGATCACGCGCTCGAAGAACCCACGAGCCTCAATGCGCTCAGTCTGTTGCCCAGGCTGCTCGCCATGGGTGTGTCGGCGATCAAGATCGAGGGGCGCCAGCGCAGTCCGGCGTACGTTGCGCAGGTGGTGGCCACATTGCGCGCCGCATTGGATGCTGCACAGGCGGACCCGGCGCGCTTCTCGGTCAAGCCCGATTGGCAGGCCGCACTCGTGCGCCACGCAGAAGGCGCGCACGTCACGCAAGGTGCGTTTGATCGGCCCTGGAAATAGAAGGCACATCATGTCCTACGAAATTTCGCTTGGTCCGCTGCTGTACTACTGGCCGCGGCTACAGACGTTCGACTTTTACGCAGAAGTGGCCGCTAGCCCTGTCGACATCGTCTATGTGGGCGAGACGGTTTGCAGCCGCCGCCACGAATTGCGCGCGGACGACTGGCTCGATATCGCCGCCATGCTGCGCGAGGCTGGCAAGTCGGTTGTGCTGTCGACGCGCACGCTCATCGAAACCAGTGCCGAGGCGCAGGCGTTGCGCAAGCAGTGTCAGCAGGACGTCTGGATGGTCGAAGCCGGCGAGCTTGGCGCCGTGCGGTTGCTGAACGGTCGGCCATTCGTTGCCGGGCCGCATTGCAACGCGTATCACGGCGCGACCCTGGCGTGGCTGGCTGGGCTGGGCGCGGTGCGTGCGGTCATGCCGCTGGAGATGAGCCAGGCCACTCTGGCCGATCTGATGCGCGAGAAGCCGGCCGAGTTGGGGATCGAAGCGATGGTGTGGGGACGCTTGCCGCTGGCATTTTCCGCACGCTGCTTTACGGCGCGGCACTTTCGCCTCAACAAGGACGACTGCGGATTCCGCTGCATCGAGCATCCCGATGGCCTGGCGGTGCGCACGCGCGAAGGGCAGGAGTTTCTCGCCATCAACGGTATCCAGACGCAATCAGGGCAATGCCTCGACATTCTCGATCAGGCGCCCGCGCTGTCTGCGCTGGGTGTGAAGGTGTTGCGTGTCAGCCCGCAATCGCGAGGCACGCTGGACGCCGTGGCAGCACTGGATGCCCTGCGCCTGGGCCTGCCTGTGCGGGACGTGCAGCCGCCGGAGGGCATTGGGCGCTGCAATGGCTACTGGCATGGGCAGTCCGGTATTGAATGGCTGGAGATGCCGCAATGACGCGCCTGCGCCCACCCGAAGTCTTCGTTCGCATGGCGCGCAGCCTACCGGTGCCGCTCACATCGTTCCCCTTTGTGATGGGGCTCGATCTGGCCCGCCGCCTGTCTTGGCTGACGCCGCCACCGGAGTTGGACGGGCGGCGCTTTGCCATCACCGTGGAGGACCTGGGCTTGCGCGCCTGTTTTTGCTGCCGCGGTGGAGCGTTCCACATGTTTTCTGCGTCAAGCTCCGAACCTGAGTTGGAGTTGCGTGCAGGCATGGGCGATTTCGTTGCGCTCATTCGCGGCACTGCCGACGCGGACACGCTGTTCTTCCAGCGCCGCCTCAAGATTGCGGGCGACACGGAGCTTGGGCTGATCGTCAAGAACTGGCTCGATGCGGCCGCACGCCCGGCGTGGCTTGCACGCTGGCAATCGCGGTAGGGAGAGGGGCGCCATGTCATCACGCGCGTTGCCCCTCGTCTATGCCTGCTCGGGTTGTTCGAGCGTGGCGCAAGCGGCAAACCGCCTGGCCGTGGATTTGGACCGTGCAGGCAGGGCAGAGATGTCTTGCATCAGCGGTGTCGGCGGCGGGGTTCGCGCGCTCGTCAAGACAGCACGCAGCGGGCGGCCTATTCTCGCGCTCGACGGTTGTGCACTGGCGTGCGTCAAGGCCTGTCTGGCAACGGCGGGCGTGGCACCGGACGTTCACCTCGTGCTCAACCAGTGCGGCGCCAAGAAGCGTTATCACGCTGATTGCAGCGACGATGAATTGAGTGCTGCCGCCGCGCTGGTGGATGATGCCGTCAACACGCTCAAGCATCGGCTCGACACCGCAGGCGATTGACCTGCGTCGAGCTTCTACTGTTATCCCGCGATGAGCTGACGCTGCAACGCCGTGGTGTTTTGGATCACGACCTCGCGGCCTTCCACGCGGATCAACCCGTCGCGAATCAACTGTCGCAGCGTGCGGGAAAGCGTGGCCGGTGCCAGCCCAAGCTTGGACGCGACCAGACTCTTGCTGCATGGAAACCGCGTGCGATCAAACTTGCGCGGCAGCGAGAGCAAATACCCGATCAGCCGTTCATTGGCGCTTTGCAGGTTCACGGTTTCGATGTCGCACATCAGCGTGTGCAGGCGGGTGGACAGCCCCGTCAACATCTGCCGCGCCAGGCGCGGATGCACGTGGAGTGCATCGTCGACGCCGCGCTTACCGATCCAGACAAGCAGGCTGTCTTCCATGGCTTGCGCATCTGCCGCGTGGGGGCGGTTCAGAAACATGAAGGGCTCACCAAACCACTCGCCGGGCCCGAAGAACTCGATGACCTTGCATTGGCCGTGCGCCCCCGGCAATACGAGTTTGATCGCACCGACCACCACGACATAGAAGCCATCGGCGTGGTCGCCACGGCGAAACGCGAAGTCGTGCCGCGACACGCGCACTGCGTGGCTGTCGCGCGCGAGCAAGGCAATGTCATCGTTGTCGAAGTCCAGGAACAGTGGGCTGTGCTTGAGCAGATCGCCCACATTGAGGGGGTCTTGCATGGTGTCACCGGCAACAGAAAGAAGAAAAGCTGGCAGCCAATGCGCGCTGAGTGCTCTCGCTGGGCAGCGTGATGGCCGGGGTTCCGGGGGCACTTCGGTAGGCTTGTAGTGCGTAGTGTTTCACGCCGCGCCGGCTGAGGTTTTGCGCCAGCGCAAGAAGTTGCGGTTCCGGCAACCAGTCGGGGTGCCATGTCGTGCGGCATTCGAATGCGCCGCCGTTCTGCAGCAGAAGATCCAGGCACGCATCGACCGGCGCTGCGCTGCCGCGGCGGCCCGTGAGCGCGTCGTAGTGCGGTGCGCTGGTCTTGATGTCGAGCCCCACCCAGTCCACCTGCGGCAGTACGTCGGCCAGGCGCGCCGGATAGATACCGCCGGTGTGCAGGCCAATCTTGTAGCCGAGCGCCCGCACGTCGCGTATCAGTTGCGGCAGGTGCGGCTCGCTCAGCGGTTCACCGCCCGAGAAGACCACCGCATCGAGCAGGCCCTTGCGACGCTGCAGAAAGGCGAAGACGTCGTCCCAATCCAGCGTGCGTGTCCGGGTCTGTAAGTGCGGGTTGTGGCAGTAATGACAGCGCCACGGGCAGCCGGCCACGAACACCACCGCCGCAAGCTGCCCGGGCCAGTCGACGCTGGAAAAAGGTGCCAGGCCGCCGATGGCCGGCGGCGGGCAGTGCGGTTGCTCAGCGGGCGCGGTCTTCAACGAAGAAGCGGCGTTCACGGAATTCCCCTTGCTTGCCGATATTGAATGAGCTGACGGGCCGGTGATAGCCCATCACGCGGGTCCAGACTTCGCAGCGCGTGCGCTGGCTGTCGTCGAGTGCAACGGTGCGGTTGGTGGTTTGTGCAACGGTGGTCATACGGAGGCTCCTTCGTGATGGAGGTGGGTGGAAGAACCTGGGGTGCCGGCCCCTGTGCAGCCGCACTTGCCGTGGGGCTGCTGGGCCAGCAGATCTGCATCGCATTTCGGACAGAACGTGTGATGGCCGGACAGATAGCCGTGCTTCGGGCAGATCGAAAACGTCGGGGTGATGGTGATGTACGGCAGGCGGAAGTTGGCCAGCGCGCGGCGCACGAGTTCCTTGCATGCCTGCGGCGATGAGATCGCTTCGTTCATGTACAGGTGCAGGACCGTGCCGCCCGTGTACTTGCTCTGCAGTGCTTCCTGGCGCGCCAGCGCTTCAAACGGATCGTCGGTGTAGCCGACGGGCAACTGGCTTGAGTTGGTGTAATACGGCTGCGCTGCCGTGCCGGCCTGCAGGATGCCAGGCCAGCGCTTGCGGTCTTCGCGGGCGAAGCGGTAGGTAGTGCCCTCTGCGGGTGTGGCTTCAAGGTTGTACAGGTGCCCCGTCGCCTCCTGGAATTCCGTCATGCGCTGACGTACGTGGTCGAGCAGGCGCACCGCCATGGCATGGCCGAATGGCGTGGTGATGTCGTCGGCATCGTGTGTGAAGTTGCGCACCATTTCGTTGATGCCGTTCACGCCCAGCGTACTGAAGTGGTTGCGCAGCGTGCCCAGGTAGCGGCGCGTGTATGGATACAGCCCCTGATCGATCAGCCGCTGCACGAACTTGCGCTTGACCTCCAGCACATCGCGGCCGAGGGCGAGCAGCGTGTCCAGCCGCGCCAGCAGCGCTGCCTCATCGCCCGCGTAGAGATACCCCAGTCGTGCGCAGTTGACGGTCACGACGCCGATGGACCCGGTCTGCTCAGCCGAGCCAAACAACCCGTTGCCGCGCTTGAGCAGTTCGCGCAGGTCAAGCTGCAGGCGGCAGCACATCGAGCGCACCATGTGCGGCTCCAGATCGGAGTTGAGGAAGTTCTGGAAGTAGGGCAGCCCGTAGCGCGCCGTCATCTCGAACAGCAACGTTGTGTTTGGGTGCTCCCAATCGAAGTCCGACGTGATGTTGTAGGTCGGTATCGGGAACGTGAACGCGCGGTCTTTCGCATCGCCGGCCATCATGACCTCGATATACGCGCGGTTGATCATGTCCATCTCGGGCTGGAGATCGCCATAGGTGAAGGGCATCTCTTCGCCGCCGATGTAAGGAACCTGTTCGCGCAGGTCGGCCGGGCAAGTCCAGTCGAACGTGAGGTTGGTGAACGGCGTTTGCGTGCCCCAGCGGCTGGGTACGTTCAGGTTGTAGATCAGTTCCTGCATGGACTGCTTGACCGCGGCATACGACATCGCGTCGCGGCGGATGAACGGCGCCATGTAGGTATCGAACGAACTGAACGCCTGCGCGCCGGCCCACTCGTTCTGCAGCGTGCCCAGAAAGTTGACGATCTGCCCGATGGCTGCGGACATATGCCGCGGCGGCGTTGCCTCCACCTTGCCCGGCACGCCGTTGAATCCCTCCGTCAGCAACTGCCGCAACGACCAGCCTGCGCAGTAGCCCGAGAGCATGTCGAGATCGTGGATGTGGAGGTCGCCCTCGCGGTGCGCCGTGCCCGCTTCGGGGCTGTAGACGTGCGAAAGCCAGTAGTTGGCCGTGACCTTGCCCGCCACGTTCAGGATCAGGCCGCCCAGGCTATAGCCCTGATTGGCGTTGGCGTTGACGCGCCAGTCGCGCTGCTCGAGGTACTCCTCCATCGTGCTTTCGACATCGACCAGCGTGTGCTTGAGCGAACGCAGCCGGGCGTGCTGTTCGCGGTAGACGATGTAGGCGCGCGCGGTGCGCCAATAGCCGGCGTCCACCAGCACCTCTTCCACGCAGTTCTGGATGATTTCGATACCTGGGCAGGGGAGCGGCGCAAGATGTGCAACCACGCCTGAGGTCAGGTGCTGCGCCTCGATGGTGTCGAATTCGCCGGTGGCCTGGCCGGCTGCGGCGATGGCCTGTCGGATCTTCTGCGCATCGAACGGCGCCAATGAACCGTCGCGCTTGGTGACTTGCCCAGTGACCTGTGTGCCCGTCATGAGGTACTCCATATAGTGGTATGGAGTCAGACTAGCACTACATATTGTGGTCTGTGAGCCTTAAAGACCTGGATCTTTGAATCGCTTGACCCCGGTCAACCGGGGCCGGGGCCGATGCACTAGCCGGGTGTCCCGGTCAGTCAACGATGAATAGTCGAGCGCCCTTTTTGGTGGTCGACTGATGGGCTTCGGCATCGTCGCCCACCTGATAGCTCATACCGGGCGTGAGCGTGAACGTGCGGCCGTCTTCCAGTGTGGTTTCCAGTTCGCCGTCAAGGCAGAACAGGATGTGGCCCTTCTTGCACCAATGGTCGGCCAGGTAGCCAGGCGTGTACTCCACCATGCGCACGCGGATGCGGTCCGACTCGTCGCCAAAGTAGCGCGTGCGCCAGATCGCCATGCCGGTTTCGCCGGCATGTTCGGTAGGTTCAACGGCAGACCAGTCGGTTGTGCCGAAGGCGAAGAGCGCCATTTTCATTGCAGGGCTCCGGTGGTGACATAAGCCCATGATGCTATCAGCGGCATACGTGGTACAGGCGTCGCTTTTCATGTGCTCGAAACAGCGCTTGTTGGTATGCCCCGACGGCATTGCGTGTCGCTCAATAATCCGCTTCGCACTGCCCAATTCCAATGCTCATGCGGCGTCGCAGCAGGGTGTCAACGGCGCCATATCGATGTATGCAGAAATTGCATGGTGCTATGCAACATCGACATAACGATCGCCATGCGCTTCTCTAATATCGTCGCTTTTTACAAAGCGTGATGAACTTGGGCCAGCCCTTGGCCCCATGAGATCCGCGTCTGTCGCGCGCCGCCTTCCGGCCACGGTATTCCTTGGAGAAAGTCTTGAACACCAAACGTCTGACCTCCCACATTGGGCTGGCAATGCTGCTGGGCATTGCCGTCGGCTGGGGTTGCCACGAATACGCCAAGGACGCTGCGGCGGCCAAGGACATCGCTTCGTACTTCAGCATCATCACCGACATCTTCCTGCGCATGATCAAGATGATCATTGCGCCGCTGGTGTTCTCGACCCTGGTGACGGGCCTGGCAAGCATGAGTGGCGGCCGTTCGGTGGGCCGCGTGGGCCTGCGCGCGATGATCTGGTTTGTGTGCGCGTCGGCCACGTCGCTGGCGCTGGGCATGCTGCTGGTCAACTTCTTCCAACCCGGCATGCACATGAACCTGGCGCTGCCGGATGTGTCGGCCACGTCGGGCCTGAAGACGGGTGACTTCACCCTCAAGGCCTTCATCACGCACGTGTTTCCGCGCAGCATCGTGGAGGCCATGGCCACCAACGAAATCCTGCAGATCTTGGTGTTTTCGCTGTTCTTCGGCGCCGCGCTGTCGACGATGAAGAATCCGATGGACAGTGTGATCGGCCGTGGCCTGGAAGAACTGACCAAGCTGATGTTCCGCATTACCGACTACGTGATGCGCTTTGCACCGCTGGGCGTATTTGCCGCCATGGCCGCTGCGATCACGGTGGAAGGCGTGGGCGTGCTGTGGACCTACGGCAAGCTGATCGGCGAGTTCTACCTGGGCCTGGCACTGCTGTGGGCGATCCTGTTCCTGGTGGGCTATGTGTTGCTGGGCCGCTCGCTGGGCCGTCTGCTTGGGCTGATTCGCGAGCCGACGCTGCTGGCGTTCGCCACCGCAAGCAGCGAATCCGCTTACCCGAAGACGATCGAGGCGCTGGACCGGTTTGGCGTGCCCAAGCGCATCTCCAGCTTCGTCCTGCCGCTGGGCTACTCGTTCAACCTGGATGGCTCGATGATGTACCAGGCGTTTGCGGTGCTGTTTATCGCGCAGGCCTACAACATCGAGATGAGCTTCACGCAACAGGTCACGCTGCTGCTGGTGCTGATGCTCACGAGCAAGGGGATGGCCGGCGTGGCGCGTGCATCGCTGGTGGTGGTGGCGGCCACGCTGCCGATGTTCCATCTGCCCGAAGCCGGTCTGCTGCTGATCATCGGGATCGACCAGTTCTTCGACATGGGCCGCACGGCAACCAACGTGATCGGCAACAGCCTGGCCACGGCCGTGGTGGCAAAGTACGAGCCGGCAGAAGACGAAGTGGCGGCGGACGTTGCCGAACCGGCAGTGCAACCGACGGTTGGCTGACATTCAGCCAAGATGACAATGCGCCGCCTTTCAGGGCGGCGTTGTCCTATTCGGGCGGCGTTATTCGGGCTGGGAAGCGAGCGACACCGCGACGGGGCTCAGGGGCGCGTCGCCAATGTCGACCCGCTGGGCCATTGGCGCCTCTCCGAGCAACGCAGCCACCATGGCTTGCAGCGGAAGCACATCGCCGGTGCTCATGAAGCATGGCGTTGCGGCTTGGCCCGATGCCTGCAATCCCGCTGCCGCGAGCGTGCGGCCCAGATGGCGCGCGACGGCGTGTCCGGTGTCGATCAATGTCAACCGGTCGCCCGCAATCTCATGGATGGCATCTTCCAGGAAGGGGTAGTGCGTGCAGCCGAGCACCAACGTGTCGGCATTCGCATCGAGCATCGGTTGCAGATAGGCGCGCAGCAGTTCCAGCACCGCGGGCGAGTGGGTATCGCCGCGTTCGATCAGAGGGACGAGGCCGTAGCCGGGCTGGCTCAGCACCTTGCAATCGCCAGAGGCACCCGCCAGCAGGCGCGCAAATTTCTCGCTACGCAGCGTGCTTTCGGTCGCGAGCACGCCGACCACACGGCTCTTCGACGTCGCAACTGCCGGCTTTAAGCCCGGCTCGACGCCAATCACCGGCACCGCGAGCTTTTCGCGCAGCACGTGCACGGCCTGCGCTGTGGCGGTGTTGCACGCGATCACCAGTGCCTTGCAGCCCTGGTCGACCAGCCATTCGCACACACGCAGCGTGCGATCGGCAATGTACTCGGGAGATTTTTCCCCGTACGGGGCATGGCGGGAATCCGCCAGGTAGAGAAGCGATTCGGCCGGCAGTTCGGCGCGAATCGCGCGCAGGACGGAGAGCCCTCCGAGGCCGGAATCAAAGACCCCGACCGGTGCCTGCGCGCGTGTCGTCATATTGAATGTGAATGAACGGATCAGCCCGCTGCGACCGGAATCTTGCCGATCTTCGCTTGCCATTCCGCCGGGCCGGTCTTGTGGACCGACGTGCCCGAGCTGTCCACGGCCACGGTGACAGGCATGTCCTTCACGTCAAACTCATAGATGGCTTCCATGCCAAGGTCTTCGAACGCCAGCACCTTCGAGCCGCGGATGGCCTTCGACACCAGGTACGCCGCGCCGCCCACGGCCATCAAGTAAGCCGACTTGTGCTTCTTGATGGACTCGATGGCGACCGGGCCGCGCTCGGCCTTGCCCACCATGGCGATCAGACCCGTCTGGGCGAGCATCGTCTCGGTGAACTTGTCCATGCGCGTGGCCGTGGTCGGGCCTGCCGGGCCGACAACCTCATCGCGCACCGGGTCGACCGGGCCGACGTAATAGATCACGCGGTTGGTGAAGTCGATCGGCAGCTTTTCGCCCTTGGCGAGCATGTCGGCGATGCGCTTGTGTGCGGCGTCGCGACCCGTCAGCATCTTGCCGTTCAGCAGCAGCGTCTGGCCGGGCTTCCACGAGGCAACTTCTTCCGGCGTGAGCGTATTCAGGTCGACGCGCTTCGACGTTTCCGTGTTCGGTGCCCACTCGACCTTCGGCCATTGCGACAGGTCCGGCGCTTCCAGTTTGGCAACGCCGCTGCCGTCCAGGGTGAAGTGCGCGTGGCGCGTGGCGGCGCAGTTCGGGATCATGGCAACCGGCAGGTTGGCTGCGTGCGTCGGGTAGTCCAGGATCTTCACGTCGAGCACGGTGGCCAGGCCGCCCAGGCCTTGCGCGCCAATGCCCAGCGCGTTGACCTTCTCATACAGCTCGATGCGCAGTTCTTCTGCGCGGTTGCTGGGGCCGCGGGCGATCAGGTCTTGAATGTCGATCGGCTCCATCAGGGCTTCCTTGGCCAGCAGCATGGCCTTTTCAGCCGTGCCGCCAATGCCGATGCCCAGCATGCCCGGCGGGCACCAGCCGGCGCCCATGGTCGGCACGGTCTTGAGCACCCAGTCGACGATCGAATCCGACGGATTCAGCATCACGAACTTCGACTTGGCTTCGGAGCCGCCGCCCTTGGCCGCGACGATCACGTCCACTGTGTCGCCCGGCACGATCGACATGTTGATCACGGCCGGGGTGTTGTCCTTCGTGTTGGTGCGTTTGCCAGCGGGATCAGCCAGCACGCTTGCACGCAGCTTGTTGTCGACGTCGTTGTACGCGCGGCGCACGCCTTCGTTGACCATGTCTTCCAGGCTCATCGTGGCGCCGTCCCAGCGCACGTTCATGCCGACCTTCAGGAACACGGTGACGATGCCGGTGTCCTGACAG
>Ga0316228_1001955_pt1 | contig 19238 bp, 16 predicted proteins | sample TBH18021metaG_FD_206005 | JGI IMG/M metagenome (GOLD analysis project Ga0316228, IMG submission 206005) | Freshwater microbial communities from Trout Bog Lake, Wisconsin, USA - TBH18021 | ecosystem: Environmental > Aquatic > Freshwater > Lake > Hypolimnion/Profundal zone | place: USA: Wisconsin... | reverse complement strand
ATCAAATTATTACTAGCAGCAGCAATCAGTATTGCGTTTGCCGCTACGCTTAGCGATCCAATACTTGTTGTATTTTGTGTAAGACTCATGACGAATGGGTCAATATCGGCGAGACCCATGATTCCTGCTAATGTGTACAAACCCCTATCGCCAAAATACTCGACAGCGTATTGGGTTGCAATCAACATAGCCACAAACAAAGATCCAAACAATAAAGCAGCATTGAACTCCAAAGGGTTCTTTATTGGGGCTGGATCGTCTAAGGCTGAATTTTCTTGATTGCCGCCCTTGGCCCAAAGAAGCCCAAAAACAATAGCGCCAGCCGAAAGAAGAAAAAAAGATGGCGCTAATTGCCTGAGTAATTCGTAATTAAAAATTCCAAGCAAAATAATGAGTCGAAAATACATTACTCCAGAAGCCATTAAGATCGCGCCAGAAAACAAGCGATGCTGCTCTGTATTTTTAGACCGTCGAGCAAGAACAATGGTGGTTATGGTAGAAGAGTAAATTCCACCTAGAAGGGCTGACCATAAAATGCCAGAAGACCGCTTACCTAGTTTATGCAGAACATAACTTGCATACGATACTGCGCTGACAGCAACAACTACCAGCCAAATTTTCAAAGGGTTTATTTGAAACTGGGTGAGTATCTCATTAGGGAGAAGGGGTAAGATTACCGCTGACAACAATAAAAACTTAGTAAAGATCAAAATATCATCAGAATTAATTTTCTTGGCTAGGCCCTCCAGGATATTTTTAAGGCTTAATAAAAATATCGTCGCTACGACAAGGGTAGTGGCAACCCACAATAAATTATGTTGAACCAGCCCGCCAATTAAATAAGTCGTTACGGCGGACATTTCCGAAGTAACACCCGCATAACCAGACTTTTTAACCTTATGCCAATACGCTAACAATAAAAATGATGAAACAACAATTAACCCCACCAGATAGGGGGTTAGCGTTGAATCCGAAACTATGGATAAGGAATAGCCAATCATGCCAATCAGTGGAAATGTACGCACCCCCCCAAATGCAAAATGGTCATCGCTTAGCTTGCGTTCTTCTCTTTCCAGTCCGATTAGAAAAGATAAGAAAAGTACAAAGAGAATTTGAGACCCCTCTTTTGGCAGCCAACTGAAAATATCCATTGAGTTCTCTTATTTTGAAATATAGTGAGATAAGGTAAATTTTATGTCTACGGAGCTGCCCATGAGTCAAGAACTGAAAATCCGGTCTGCCCTTAAAGCTATTAGCTATAGGCTAATCATCATTATGTTGGATTTCTCGGTTATCTATCTTATGACTGGTAAGACATCGATTGCATTGGGATTTATGATTATCAGTAATCTCTACACCACCCTTGCGTACTTTATCCATGAGCGTATTTGGAGCAAGATTCGCTGGGGGCTCAAAACTGAATCTGCCACCTAACGATTTTTACCTCTAATCAATAAAACAGGCTTGGTCGCAACTCGAACAATCGACTCCGCCACACTACCTAAAAGAAAGTGGCTAAAGCCCCTTCTGCCATGGGTGCCGACAACAATCAGATTCGCCGACCAATTTTTAGCTTCCCGTGCAATTGCCTCAGCAATGCGCCCCTCAGAGGCATCCGTTTCCAGAATTTTAGTGTCTGCTTTTATGTCGGCCAGATCTAATTTTTTTTGGGCTTTTTCAAGAATAATTTTTGCTTCACTGCGCATGGAATCAACAACTTCCTGAACTGTAATAAATTCAACTTCAGGCGCTACATGATAGGCATCAACGACAAAGACACCCCTAACCTTTGAATTACCTTCTTTAGCTAAAGTGATAGCTTCTTTCAACGCTAAATTTGCAGTATCACTACCGTCTAGCGCGACTAAGATTTTTTTGAACATATTGACCCCTCTGATGAAATCAAACTTGCATCGCTAATGCTACTACTAAACTTGCTGAAAGAATAGAAGAGTATTTTCGCCCTAGTGGGATTGAAACTAACGTTTAAATCCATTGTGTAAGCTGGCGCTGACAGTTTCAACGGTGACTTTGAAAAACACTCAAAAGATCAACGATCCTTCGAGTGTCAACCGTAAATTAGAAGTTTTTAAAAACTTCTTTTGCATATGCTTTCGAGAAGTCTGCAAACTTATTCATAAACTGCTGTTTTTGTGGATATCTTGAAATAACTTCATGGTTCCATTGCGATAATCCCGTGCTATCCAGTTGATCATCTAACCCATGACTATTGGGATTTTCATTAAGTCTTATGTTGATTCTGCTGCCATCTCGATCATATTGAGCATAATTCATAGCCACAAATGTTCCTGGGGTCAGTAGATTTTTACTGTTAATAAATGCCCTGACGGCTTTTCCTTTTGCGCTTTGGTCGGAGTTGATGCCATTGGTGGCAGAGCCAACTTCCAGGCATCGTTGTTTCCATAGTTTTGTGCCGTAGTCATCCTTGAGATAGGCGGGATTGGCGGTGCACAGATTATCTGCATAAGTCTTTAGCTCATTTGTTGTGTTGAATGTTACATCTAACATTGACTGAAGATTTGATCCGTTGGCCTGAATCAATACTAGTTCTTCAAACCTATTAGAGGCTTCGCCGTTATATCCGGTAATTTCTGAATTTGCCTTCTGCATTCTTGGACCCTCAAATTGACCTGCATATGCAATCGTCCAGACTCCACTTGGCAAGGGAATCACTACATTTCCCATGCTGGTTGACTCTGTGATGCTTCCGTTTACGGTGTTGCCCACGGTTGGCATGGCATTTGCCAAAACCGATCCAGATAATGCAATTACCAGCAGCAATTTTTTCATTCTAAATCCCTTCTTTAATATAAAGAACATATTATTTTTTGAGTTTCTAAATGGGAGATATTCGCTTCGTGTTATATGTCGCAATGTTTTAGTCATGAATATTTCCGGCCAAAATTCTGCGTTTCATAATCAATCCACCATACGAAACTTCTGTACCGCGCCTGCTGATTCCTTTTACTTTTCCGCCGCACTTTGGACATGTCAACACGTCCCATGGCTCAAGATAATCCGCGGACTGACATCGAGAGCAGGTTGATACCTTTGGCAGAAGATCTCCAACAGTTAGTGATTTCCATACAACAACGTTATCTACAATCTGACACTTTCTGCATAACATTGGAGCCGTTGCATAAAATGGGCCATTCTCTCTTCTGGTATCAGATTTCACTTCATGCTTGCATGTGGTGCATGCAAATCTATAATTAATTGGCATATAAATTTCCATATCAAAAAATATTTAAATGAGCGTTTATTCCCCCGCAAAGCGGAAGTCAAAAGCTTTCGAGCATTGATGCTCGATTTATTTGGTGTTGGTTTTGATCGCCTGGCGATCTTCGATCATCAGGCTTTTTGAATTAAGCTTTGGGCGGCTTAAATATAGATTCGCTAATCGAGGAAATGATTAGGTCTTGCGCAGTTGCATTGTGAACTGATTCAAGGCTAGGCAAAAGAATTCCAAGTGAAGCATTGCTAGTGAGATTGGCTACTACATGCCCAGCTAAACTAAGGCTGGCATCTACCTTTATATGTTTGATCGCTTCGGTTTTGGTAGCAGAGTCATCCAATTTTTGTAAGGCGCTAATTGCCTCGACCCTATCCAGGCCCTTGTCTATAAAAACGCCTGCTACTGCAATTTTGAATGTGAAAACAAAAAGGCAAAGCAGCCAGAGTGTTATTTTCTTTGAAAGTTTCACGCTTTTAATTATATCCCTCATTGGACATTTAATGTTCTTACCAATGACTGAACTTCCTTTGTGTCATTGCCCTGTTCTCTTGCTCTGTAGCATCCCAATATTCATTTCCGCGGTTAAATTGGATGAGTAGAACCGCTCAATCATCTCTACTGATGTTCTAGCATTTCTAGCCAAGGTTAATAAATCAATCCCTTTTCCGTAGAGCAGCCTAAATGTAATTGCGGTATGTCTTAGACTATAAAGCGTTCTTACTTGTCCGGCTCTACCTCTTTCGAGATTGGTCTTTAGGAGGACTTTCCTAAAGTGACCTGAGATTAGCTGTATTGCGCTTTGTCGATCTCTAACCTGCGGCATAAATAGATAATCATTGGGGCCGCCAAACCCTCTCTCCGTTTGGTGCTTTTTCAGGGTTTCGTAAATCCTAACAGCCGCTTTTAGTGAAACAATTTGCCCGCTATGCTTTTTTGTTTCAGGAAGGGTGATCCGTAAATATTCATATTCACCCCTCACGATCTCTATGTGCTGATGCTTTATCAGCTTAATATCAACTGGCCGAACAAATGTATTCACCATAAATCCAACCATCCAAACCATTTCTTTTGGAATGGATTCGGTTTTGATGAAGGCCCCACTGGCTGTATTTCTATGTGTGGGCTCACTTATTTTGTCGATGATTCGTCCAAGCTCTTTAGCGGCGCGAAGAATCTTTGAATACTCTTGAACTGTAAAGCTGCCTCGCGGAACGCTCTTTGCTTTAACTTTCGGAATGATCGGTGTTTGCAGCAAGAGCCCTTCTGATAACCCCACCGTTAGTACACGCTTTAATAAACCAAGATATTGTTTGATTGTGACCGCTCCAATATTTTCAGATCTTAGGTATGCGATGAACTCCGATAGCTTTTGGTAGTCTATTTCTTCGGAACGAACCTTTCCGAAATATGGAACTAGGTATTTGTTCATTCTGCTAACGAACATTGCATGGGTTTGGCTTGTTATTTCCATTAGCTGAAGCTTTCCGGCCTCAATTTCTAGGGCTCTTTTAGCCAAATACTTAAAGTACATCTTTTCACCGTCGCCGCCACTGAAGTTTCCGTTTAAATTGAGCGCTATTTGCTCTCTAAGCTCCCTCTTTGGGGGTGCGCTCTTCCTCGCTATTGGTTTTCGTATGCTGTCATTAGTCATTCCAAATAGATAGTCATCATTAGCCGCCTCTACTGGGAAGATAATTCGCGCTGTCTCAAGATTGGGAGCTGGTAGCTTTGGCGCACCAACATCTGTTCCTGTATAGATCTTTTCCATCGTCATCGAAGATTTATAGTCAATGCTTAGAGCTATTTCTAGGTCTCAAGAGAAATTTCAATTTATCTTGAGGGTTTTCCCTGTCGCTAGAAGAGGCCTGGAGAAGAGTAGGCTCCAGGGGTGAAATTCTGTAATTTATGTTCATTTAATATACCTATTTTTATAGTAATGTTTTATGGCTAAAAATTTTTACCAGTAACCACCAAGTGCTTTTATTAAAAGAACCCTGTCAATTAATAGTTGGCTTTGGTAGTCAACTTGGGTTGCTTTAGATTTAGATTGATCAATGGCAGCGTCAACAATTTCCAGGTAATTTGATATGCCTTCTTGATAGCGTGCGGTTGAAATAGCGTATGTCTTTGTTGCCAACTGGACATTGTTCTCAACATTCTTATAGGCTATTTGACGATTTTTAATATCCACCAAAATATCTTCGACCTCTTTAATTGCGGATAGAACAGTGTTTTTATATAGCGATGTATTTTCAGAGTTTTTTGCAATTGCCTGATCTACCAAGGCCGATCTTCTCCCTCCATCAAAAATCGTAAGGAAAGCCATCGGTCCAATAGTCCAAAACGCGTTAGGGGCAGAAAGAATGTTGGCTTGATTGGCAGTTTGATAGCCGCCAAGTGCGCTCAGTGAGATCACGGGAAAGAAAGCGCTTTTAGCAACGCCGATATCCTCATTGCTGGCTGCAACACGTCTTTCTGCGGCAGAAATATCAGGACGACGCTCCAACAATGTGGAAGGTATTTGCAGGGCAATAGGCGGCATAGCTAATTTCGATATCCCCTCAATCGGCAAGGAGAAATTAGACGCAGGAACACCTACCAAAAGTGCAATCACATGCTCTAACTGAGATCGACGGGTTTTTAGCTCGGCCATGTGAGTCTTGCCGGATTCGACAAGACTCTGAACACGATAAAAATCAGCGCCAGAATTAATTCCTTCATTGAAGCGTAACTGCATTAATGTGGCTTGTTTTTGATAAAGCCCCAAATCGTCATTCAGAATTTCAATTTGTGATTCAACGCCCCTCATAGAGATATAGCTGCTTACTAGATCAGCCGTGATTAAAAGATTAACTGATTCCAAATCTGCTTCACTTGCTTGAGATAGCGCTGAAGCAGAATTAATACTGGATCTCACGCGACCCCATAGATCTAATTCGTAGGTAGCCGCACCGCCAAATTGATTGTTGTCGTAAATGTTGGGTTGATTTGCCCCTCTCAAGGGCCGGCCAGCTGATTGGCGATTTTCGGATGCGCCTGCAAAGGCGCCTATTTGGGGATACAAACCAGCGTTGTTAACAGCGACAAATGAGCGCGAGCTTTCATAGCGTGCCGCAGCCGCAGCTATTTGCAAATTATTTGAATGCGCTTTTTCAACGAGATCATTAAGTGTAGAATCCTTAAAATTTTTCCACCAGTCACCGCGGCTAAGTTGATCCGCTGGCTTTGCAGGCGTCCAATCCTCTGAAATCTCCTTAAAATTTTCTGGCATTTGAATGTCAGGACGGTGATAGTCCGGGGTAAATGAACATGCGTTCAATATGCTTCCTAGTAAAAGCATGTTGATAAATGCAAATAGGGCACGCAACATCAACTAAATTCCCTTGCCTAATGTGGGTGGGCGTTTAGCTATTTCAATTACCTGCTGTGTAACCAAGGAGTCAGGTGGATTATTGATCACTTTGGTGGAGCTGTTGATTGGCCCAATAACTTCAAGCTCCTGGCCAAAATCTCTTCCAATCTCTACCTTAATAAATTCGGCCTTGCTATCCTTATCTACAGTAGCCAAGTAAACGCCGGACTTGCGAATAATCACTGCAGACGCTGGAACTCTTGGGATTGAACGATCAGATGGAAGATCTACGTTTACCTGTGCATATTCACCCGCAGTCAAGGTGTGATCTTGATTATCCAATTCAATTTCAACAAGTATGGTTCCCGATCCTTCATTTACTGCACCAGAAGATCGTATAACCCTTGCCTCGAAAATTCTCTCTGGAAATTCCGGCACCTTGATTTTTGCAATCATGCCTGGCGATATATCATTTTTAAATATTTGAGGAATATTTAAATAGACTCTTAGTTTGTCGATATTGGAGATGTTGAATAATGGCTTTCCTGAACCAGCAGTAACTAAGGCGCCAACATCAGTATTTCTTTCGGTCACCAGACCCGCAAAAGGCGATGGGATATTTTTATAGCTTGAGAAGGTTTTGGCTTTTTCTAGGTTGGCCTCCGCAATTTGCCTTAAAGATTTTTTTGTCTCATATTCCGTTGCCTTTTGATCAAACTCTTGTTTTGAGACGGCATCCATCTCGAGAAGATTTTTCCATCGTTGATATGAGATTTTTGCAAGCGCTTCCGAACTTTTCGCCGAGATCAAATCAGATTTAGCTTGTTGTAATTGCTGATCTACCTCTGGGGCTTCAATTTCGCCCAGGACTTGCCCCTTCTTAACCTCAGACCCTATATCTTGATCCCACTTTTTTAAATAGCCATTAACTCGAGAGTAAATCGGGGCATTTAAATAAGCCTCTAATCTTGCAGGAAAGGAGAGGGCGCTTTCTGCCCCTCCAATGCTTGGCAATACGATGGTAACAATGGTGTGAGAGGATGCTTCAGATCGATATTTGGACTCCAAATATCCGTATACCCTAAAGAGAAAATCAAAAACGATGACGGCAATAAAAACTAGGATTGCACGCTGATAGCGTCTGTCTAAATTTTCATATTTAGATTTCACCAGCGCTATATTGCATAGGGCAAAAAGGTAGAGCTCCTTTAGTTTTTTAATGGCAAGATGAATGTGATGCCAATCTATTTTTTTAAATTTCATTTCACGATGGCCTTTTGGTGAACAAGGCTAAAAACAATAGGTACAAATACAAGAGTTGCGACTGTTGCAAACAGCAATCCCCCAATAACCGCTCTGCCAAGGGGTGCGTTTTGCTCTCCACCTTCACCCAATCCAAGAGCCATGGGCGCCATGCCAATAATCATTGCTAGGGCAGTCATCATGACCGGTCTGAATCGTGAAAATCCAGCCTCCAATGCAGCTTTGATTGGATCACCAACAATTAGTAAGCGTTCGCGGGCAAAACTGACGACCAGAATACTGTTGGCGGTTGCGACACCCATACACATAATGATTCCAGTTAGTGCGGGCACCGAAAGATTAGTGAATGTCAAAAATAGCATCCAAATAATTCCTGCAATTGCAGCGGGCAATGCCGTGATGATTACAAAGGGGTCTAGCCAGGATTGAAAATTCACTACCAGTATTAAATAAATCAAAACAATAGATGCAAGCAGGCCAATCCCCAGTCCAATAAAAGCAGAATTCATGGTTGATACCTGACCTCTTAACTCGATGGTTGAGCCTTTTGGAAGCGTGACCTTGCTCTCCTTGATGATGTTTTCAATATCTGTCGCTACCCCACCCAAATCTCGCTCTTCTGTGTCGGCATAAATATCAAATGATGGTTGAATAGCATCATGCGTGACAACTGCATCAGAGAAATTTCGCCTCAATAAAGAGATTCCTCCAAGGATGGTTTGATTTTTAGCGTCAACTCCTGCTACCGGAATGTTCAATAAATCAGAAATGGTGGAAATCTGTATCTGCGGGGTTTGGATGACTACTGGGTACGAAATTCCATTTGATGAGTTAAGCCAGAAAGTTGGAGAAACTTGTCCGCTACCCGCTAATGTAGTCACCATATTATTAGTGACATCTTTTTGTGTAATGCCAATCTTAGATGCCTGGACTCTGTCTACATTGACATTAATTTGCGGGTAATTGGTTGCCTGTTGAATGCGCGCATCTGCTATGCCGGGAACATTTTTAATTTTGGCTAACAGCTCATTCATGAACGAGAAATTTTCTTCTCGTTTGCTGCCCTTAACAATAATATCAATTGGCGCGGGGGCGCCAAAGTTAAGAATCTGACTAACAATATCTGCCGGCAAAAATGAAAATGTAACCCCAGGAAATTCTTTTGGTAGATCTTCTCTTAGTTTGCTAACAAATTTTTTGGTGGGGTCATGACCTTCACCCAGTGTAATTAAAATATCTCCATCCTGTGGACCTATGGTACCTGTGTTGCTGTAGGCCATATTGATACCACTTACGCTCAAACCAATGTTATCAACAATGCTAGTAACTTGATCGCGAGGAATTTTTTTTCTTATTGAATCCTCGATCTCATTGAACTTCAAAGCTGTTTCTTCAAGTCTTGTGCCAACAGGAACCCTTGCATGCATCTTGATTTGTCCACCATCAACTGATGGGAAAAACTCTCTACCAAATGAAAAGGTCAATAAGTAGGATGCTAAAACTGCACCCATAAATATCAGAATAAATCGGCGTTGATCTTGAATCGCTAATTCCAGAAATCCGTAGTATTTTTTTCGAATGGAATTAAACACATTTTCAAATTGGTATTGGAGCTTGGCAAGTCTGCCTTTGATTCTTGTAAGCTGACGGGGATGATTAATGTCCATCATCCACCTTAGGTGGGCTGATGCGTGCTCATCATGGCCGCGTACTTCTTTTAAGATGTAGTTGGCAAAAGTGGGGACGAATGTTCTGGATAAAATGAATGATGAAACCATTGCGAACATGACAGCTTTTGCCATTGGAACAAACAAATATTTGGAGACACCTTCTAAAAAGAACATTGGGACAAAAACGATACAAATACACAAGAGCGCCACGAATGCTGGAGCGACTATCTGCTCCGCCCCATCGAGAATTGCGGTTCGAATATCCTTGCCTTGTTCTAAGTGCCAATTGATATTCTCTATCGTGACTGTTGCATCATCAACCAGTATGCCTACCGCTAGTGCGAGACCACCCAGGGTCATAATGTTTAGTGTTTCGCCAGTAATATTCAGCAGCACTACAGCAAACAAGATTGCTAGCGGAATGGATGAGGCAATGATGACGGTTGATCGCCAGCTGCCCAAAAAGAGCAGGATCATTAGACTCGTTAAAGCTGCGGCTATTAAACCTTCTTTGATTACGCCACCAATTGAAGCCTCCACAAATACCGATTGATCGCCGGTAATATTGATGTTCAGTTCATCGGCAATAGATTCCTTAATCTTCGGAATAATGCTTTTAACTCCGCTAATGATGTTTAAGGTAGATGCGGCCCCTGATTTCAGAATGGTCATTAACACTGCTTTGCTGCCATCCACCCTTACTATGTTTGTCTGCGGTGGTGAGCCATCTCTAACTTGTGCAACATCCCGTAGTTGAATGACTGCACCGCTGGCAAGTTTAATTGGGAACTCGCCGAATTCATCATATTTATCGACACCATTGTTTAACTTAATGCTGTACTCATAGGCGCCAATTTTTTGAGTCCCAGCGGGAATGATTAAATTTTGTGTGGCCAATGCATTAATAACATCTGTAGGGGTGAGATTCTTGGACTGTAGCGCCGATAGGCGTAAATCAATTTGAATCTGACGTGTCTTGCCGCCATACGGAGATGGAACTGCGCTACCGGGTACGCTAGCAAGCATGGGTCGAATAAAGTTCTGACCTAAATCAAAAATCTTTTGTTCTGATAAAGACAGGCTCGATAAAGCGAGTTGAATAATGGGAACCGTCGCAGCGTTGTAGTTAAGAATTAACGGCGGTGTTATGCCGGGAGGCATTTGCTTCAGAACTGTCTGAGAGCTGGATGTAACCTGTGCAGTGGCTAAACGAATATCGACTCCTGGCTGGAAGAATATTTTTACTATTCCATAGCCTGGCAGTGATTGAGATTCAATATGCTCGATATCGTTTACTGTGGAGCTTAGCGCGCGTTCATAGCCATAAATAACTCGACCAGCCATATCTTCGGGCTGCATACCGTTGTAAGTCCAGACCACGCTAATGACTGGAATGCGAATTTCTGGAAAAATGTCTACAGGCGATCGTAATGCGCTAAATATGCCTAGCAAGGCAATTAGGATGGCCATTACGATAAAGGTGTAAGGCCTATCTAGTGCAAGCCTAACTAGCCTAATCATTTCTGTTTTCTATATTGAGATTAATAACTGTACGTTTCAAGTCTTGTAAATTATTAAACCCACCGTGTTGCCACGATGGGTTTAATTTACAACCGTTTCTAAATTCAATGCTGACCTAAGCCAGCGTTAAATTAGAAAGTGTGACGCATACCTGTACCATAAATTACAGAGGTAGTAATTAAGTTACCACCAGTGGTTACAGCATAACCATTACCTGCGCTGTTGTTATTAGCCATTACGCCAGCGTACAAGTTTGTACGTTTGCTCATGCTGTAATCAACCAATGCAGAGAAGTACTGGCTCTTAGTTCCACCAGCTGCAGTTGCAGAAGGTGTAGCAGCCTGATAGCCCAATGTAGCAGCGTTGTAGTAACCAAGGGAGCCTTTGATTGCTGGAGTGAACTGGTAGTTTGCGCCAACCCAGAATACGTTCAATGACTTATTGGCATTGTAAGCCGTTACAGAAGCAACTGTGTAACCACTTGCTGTCACTGGCATTGCAGAAATTGAAGCAAAGTCGCTTGGTGTGCCAATGTTCTCACGCTCGTAACCAGCTTTCATTGTGAACTTGTCAGTAATATTGTACTTACCAGTCAACATGTAAGCAGTGGTAGTGCCAATAGTTACTGCAACAGCGTTAGCTGGAACGATTGCAGCCAAAGTGGTGGCTGGGTTCATGCCACTCGTTGCGTTTACACCAGCCAATGATTGACCATCAGTTGTATGTGAAGCAATTGCTTGTGCGCCCCACTTAGCAGTTTCGTAACCAACTTGAAAACCACTAGTAGTTCCAACTGTAGATTGGCCTGTTACGCCGCCTGGTGCGTAGAGTGCATTTACGTTAAAGCCAGCAATTTTGTCAATATACTTCAAACCGTTTACACGTGAGTCATCTGTGTAACCACCGCCACCAAATGAACCAGAGAAGTTAATTGGTGAGAACATTTGTGCGTTCACTGGGTCATAGCCACCAATGTTATCCAACATCAAGTTATTTTGACGGCCAGCTGTCAATGTACCGTACTTGTCATTGCTCAAACCAACGTATGCTGCACGACCAAACAATTGACCTTGCAATGATGTATCGCCACCTGATATGTTGCCAGTACCGGAAGTAACGCCAGGTAAACCTGAGTTGGCAACTGCACCATTAGGACCAATGCCGATTTCTAAATCAAAAATGGCTTTAGTGCCACCGCCCATATCTTCAGAACCTTTAAAACCTAAACGGCTCATAGACTCACCGCCGTACATCATGCCAAAAGCTTGACCAGAAGTTTGATTTGTTTTTACAGTAGAAGCAACGTAAGGCATTCCAGAAACGCCCCACTGTGTGCCATTCAGGTTGGGTGCGTTTGTAACACCCGCAACGCCAACGTCCATAATTCCGTAAACAGTTACGCTGGACTGAGCTTGAGCAGCGCCAGCAAATGCTGTCATTGCCGCGATTGCTAATAGCGATTTTTTCATTCTTAAATCTCCATAAACTAAGGAATGAGGAGGTTTCGAATGCAAAAGCCGCTAATACAGATAAATAAAGGCCGCCCTAGGGCGGCCTTTATGGTTAATAGAATTTTAGGTTTATAAGATGTATCTAATTTCCTTAATCACTATTTCTTATCGGCTATCAGTTTTATATACCCTGATAACTTCTCAACATATTGAATAGTCTTCTCAGAAGGAACTGCGTATTTAATACGTCGATCATTGGGGTCGGCAATTAGCTTAATATGCCCCTGCGCAACTAAATTCTTAATGCGTATATTCAGAGTAACCAATGAACCAAGTTTCTCAGTTTTGCAGAGACTGCGTAATCCAACTTTGTTTCCTTCGGCCCAATTTAGAATAATTTGATCCAAAAGAGCTTCCTCTATTTGGTCTAACTTCTCTCTTTTGTGTGCCTCATGTAATTTGCGCTTACTTTTAATAAGCTCTACATAGGCTGACGTATTGGGTGTGCCCATAAAATGCCCCATAAACAACCCCTAAACTCAAAGGCTAAATCCTTAAAGATCGCAAATAAGTGAGGGTGGATTGACTCAACAAGGCAATGCCAAAAGCAATGCCAAAAATATCTAAATTGAGTGAATTGTTTTAGGGGGTTTGTATGAGGAATAATTCAGATCTTCTAATGAAAGGGCGCTCTCAGTAGAGTTGAATGTTCTAGTCTTTTCAATGTTGAAATTGATGTCGGTTGATTCGCTGGGTACTGCAAGGGCATTGAAGGTTAGATTGAGGTCGTGGGAGGCAGTGCCTTTATCTACAGAATGGTTTACGTGTACGCTGGCATAACCTTCTACTTCTTGTGCATGTGCCAAGTAGGCTTTTGATCGCTCTAGTCCTCTGTGAATAAAGTTATTCGCACTTGCAACATTAAAAGCAAGAACGCTGAAGGCAATTAGAAGGGCTATGAACTTACGAAGTTTCAATGGAGATAGCGATGTTTATGGGTTAGATTTAACCATAACTATCCTCGATTGACTGACGTGGCACAGATTTTTGGAGCCAAAAGTTGTATTTCTTGGGGGTTTATACCTCCTAAGAATAATCGGTAAAGCTTCTCAAGAAGCTTTACCGAGCGCCAAAAGAGCTCGCGCAAATGGGCTTTTTGCGAGAAGGTAAGTTCTAGCCTCCCTGGCAGCGTAGCTCATTTTTATTTTGCGGCCCACAAATATCTCCCACAACTGGAGAGGTGGTGCTCATTCCACTGCATGCCGCCAGAGATGTGACGAATGCAATAGCTAGAGTTGCTAGTAATAATTTTTTCATCGTAATTACTCCTTATGTGTGTTGATGAATGTGACTTTGGTTTGGGTGACTTTAATCTTCAAAATCAATCAAAAACACAAGAGAAAAAAATATTGCTCCAGCATTAGGGTTTGCCATTAAGTTAGAGTGACATTTATTGATTTGCTCTTAACGTTAATAGAAGGCATGTAATAAAAATCTGAAGCTGAACCGCCCTTTGCTTTATTTAAGATGAAAGTATGAGTCGATGGAGATCAAGGCAAGGTGGTCACATTGCTTCTACTTGAGCTTCATCATTGCTCCATCTAGCGGCTGGATCAATTTTTAGTCTCAAGGTTTTTCGATGAAGCTGGTTTTGGAGAACGAAGGATTTTGCCCCATTTTCAGCTATCTGAATACCTAGGGTCGGGGATGGCATCCCAAAAAATAGCCTGACCCCTTTGAAGGAGCCGACAGCTTTTCTAGCCTTTTGCTTGAAAGGCTAAACTTGCCAATTCTTTTCTTATTCTGTGGAAGTAATTGCTTAAAATAGAGGCTTGCTTAATCTTTAGACATTATGAAATAGGTTAAAATATCGATCTTGCCCCTTTAGCTCATCTGGTAGAGCAACTGATTTGTAATCAGTAGGTGGTCTGTTCGAGTCGGACAAGGGGCACCATTAAATTACTCTATGAATCAAATCACTATCATTTTGGTTCACGCTGGTTCAAGTCAGCTTCCCAGTCATTTGCGGGAAACCCTTGAGATCACTTCTCAAATTGCTAAAAAAAGCCGAATTGTTTTTTTAGCAAATCAAGTTAATTACGAGAGCTTCAAGCAGCTTCTCTTAAGCGCAGAACAATTTAGTGATATTGAGTTTGTATCAATAGAGAGTGTGCCTCAGGGTGCATACACCAAAAAATTTCAAGAAACTTCAGCATTAGACCGTTCATTTAGAAATGGTTTTTGGTTTAATGCCTCAAATCGATTTTTAGTTCTAGCTGACTATATCGAACATACTCATATAGAGAATATTGTTCACATTGAAAATGACTATGTACTTTATTTTGATCCCACCGATAAGTACCGGGCATTTACTTTGTTTGCAGATTTTGCAGTTCCATTAGATAGAATTAGGGCGATTCCAGGAATAGTCTGGCTAAGGAATGGCAGGGTAGCTAATAGTTTGGCTAAACACATTTCGGAAAACTCCAGTCAAGACGATATGGTTAGCGTAGGTAATTTTTGCATTAAAAATGGCGATTTTAATGCAAAATCATTGCCCACTATTCCGCATGTTTATGCTGTGAAAATGGGGTTAGATACCGACAAATATTCGAGCGGGATTGATTTATTCGGGGGTATCTTTGATGCCGCTGCCATTGGACAGTACGTTGGGGGGGTTCATTGGATGAATAACCCAGCAGATACCACTTTCTTTATTAACGAGAGCAGCGATCTAAATTTAAATGATTTTTCATTTTCTTGGAGCGTAACGAATCAGTTAAGAAGCCCCTCTCTCCAATTTGAAAATCACGAGACACCTGTATTGGGTATGCATGTCCATTCAAAGAATTTAGAGAGCCTCTCCCCTTTTGGGTCTGGAGTTGCAGCGTTCGAAGAAGATGTCGTTACTGGAGAGAGAATTCAGGCTTTGTGTGAAATTACATTAAGCGCGCCATCAATAACCAATTTTCACGGCCGAAGCAATATTCGGTCTAAAGAATTAATTGAGCTTCAGGAGGAGGGTAACGGCAATCTATTGCCTCCCTCAAGCGAGTTAGTGGAACGGTTAGTAAAAGCTAGGTCAATATTTGTATATACACATCTCATCCCTTATTTTAAGTATTATCTGGCACCAAGAATCAAGACGGACTTTACCCTTGTAACCCATAACTCCGATCACCCCGTAACAGTTATGGATTGCCAACTCCTGAATCATCCAAATTTGATAAATTGGCTTGCGCAAAATTGTGAATTTAGTCATTCCAAGTTAAGGCCATTGCCGATTGGTTTACAGAACCAGCAGTGGGGCCCCGAGAAAATCAAACAATTAATAAATACTGGAAATAAGATTGTTAAAACAGATCTTTTATATGTAAATTTTTCAGTACAGACACATCCGTCTAGAGTTGAGGCAATGTCTTTAGCGAAGGAGCTAAAGCATGTAACAATTGAATCTGGATCTGATTATGAGCAATACTTAAATAGCTTGGCAAAGCATAAATTTTGTCTTTGCCCTAGGGGCAATGGAATAGATACTCATCGCTTTTGGGAGGCCCAGTATTTGGATTGCATTCCAGTAATATTATGGCGAGATTGGACTCCGGCTTATTCGGAGATGCCGATTTTAATTTTAGATAATTGGGCAGAATTGAAGCAATTAGATTTGGAAAAAATTTACCTTGTTATAAGCAGTAAAGCATACAAACGAACAGGCTTAGACCTTAAGAAGATTGCTCAGCTGATCCGCTATGGCTAAAAAATTATTGGTTGAGGGCTGGAGGGGAATTAATCATTCTTACGCGATGGTTAATCAATATCAATTATTGGAGTTACAGAAGCTTGATATTGAACTGTTTCACAATGATTTACCTTTTGTTAACAAGGCTTGGAATCAGCAAAAGAATTTTTGCGGGTTTGCTCCTGAGGCTGTAGAGAAAATAAACTCAATTCAGAGTATGGATAAAGTTGCCTTGGCTGATGTGACCTACAGGATTGGATTTCCATATCGCTTATACCCGGCAAATAGCAGCAGACTATTTGTTTTTGGAACATCGGAGTATCAAACAATTACGGGGGATATGGTTTTTCAGGCTGGTGATGTGATTGATTACAAGAAATTGCCAGTCACAGTTATTACACCATCAAATTGGTCCAAGATTGGGTTTATAAACGCAGGCTTTCGGGATGAGCAAGTGCAAGTGATACCCCATGGGGTTGACTTAGATATTTTTAGACCACTAAATACCGATTTAAGGGAGAGATATAGATCTTTAGTGGGTGCGGATAAGGATTCGTTTGTCATTTTATCTGTTGGGGCAATGACCAAAAACAAAGGGATCGATGTTTTATTATCGGCATACATAGAGCTAAAAAAGAAGCACCCACAACTTAGGCTTGTTTTGAAAGATCAAAGTAATCTATATGGATTTTCAGCAAATGACCTGCTAAATCTGTACTGCAGGGAAAGAAATTTAAATTTAACTTCTGCTGAAGTTCAAAATATTATTTCGGGAATCGTGCTTGTTTCAGAGAATTTAAATTTAATTCAGCTAAATGGTTTATACAATGCTGCGGATTGCTATGTCTCGCCATATCGGGCGGAGGGCTTTAATCTCCCTCCACTAGAGGCTGCTGCTGCTGGAGTCCCTATCATCGTTACCAAGGGTGGCTCAACCGATGATTATGTGGACGAATCATTTGCATTAACAATTGAAAGCGATAGCAAGCACGAGAATCATCAATATTATTTTGAGCCAAAATTAGAGAGCCTCATTGACCAGTTGACGACATTGATTGAAAAACGTGACACGCGGCTTCATGCAGAGCAGGCTAGAGAGCTTATTTCACAAAAGTTGTCTTGGGCGGCAATATCTAGTGAACTGGCTAAGCAGATGGACTTGATTTAGTAATGGGGCTCAAGATGAAAAATATAGTAGAGAGTGATATCTTGATAGTTGGCTTGGTAAAGGATGCCGCCACCACTATTGCTGCAGAAGTATTTAAAATTAAGGGTTGTTTCAAGAGCTTTAAAAACACCCATTGGTTGATAGTTGAGTCTGATAGCAAGGATCAGACTGTTGCAGAGTTAAATAAGATCGCATCAGGAATTAATAATTTTGAGTATTTTGATTTGGGTGACTTGTCTCAAGCTCTGCCCAAAAGGACTGAGCGTCTTGCGCATTGTCGGAATGTATATTTGAATGAAATTCGGGGTAATCCAAAATATTCCAACATTGATTATGTTGCCGTTATAGATTTAGATGGCATGAGTGATTTATTAACTAGCGCGGCTATAGAGTCCTGTTGGACTAGAGGCGATTGGGATGTTTGTACCGCAAATCAACTTGGCCCATATTACGATATTTGGGCCTTGCGGCACCCCATTTGGAGTCCTAATGACTGTTGGGATCAGTGCCGATTTCTGGAGTATTTTGGTGTTCCTCATGAGCAGGCTAAGCAAGCTGCCGTATATGCAAAACAAATAGTAATCCCGCCAACATCACAATGGATAGAGGTTAATTCAGCTTTCGGTGGTCTGGCGATCTACAAAAAATCAGCACTAAATGAGGGCCAATATTTTGGCCTTGGAGAGTCTGGCGAGGAAGTTTGTGACCACCCCTTTCTGCATCAAACTATTAGAAGTAACGGCGGCAGAATTTTTATAAATCCAAGCTTGATTAATACTGCCTATACGGAACATACGCAGCACTTAAATAAAAAGCAAAAACTGCTGTATTTATGAATGTAAGCGAGAATGATGAAAAAAATTCTGGTATTTCAATACTTTAAATGTAATTTAGAAGATAGGGCAATGGAACTAGAGGCCTGCATCTTGCACAACATTAGTATTGGATTTGATGAAGTTATCATTTTTAATGATTCCGTTACCCCTGCTTTTTTTGGGAAAAATGTAACCAATATTGTATTAAATGAGCGTTTATCTTATAGGCATTATGTTGACATACTCCGCGCTGAAGAAAATTTTGGTTCATTGGTAGTTTTAACTAATGCCGATATTAAGCTCGATCAAAATATGTTGAGTCTAGGTGAGATCATTCAACCAATCGATTTTATTGCCCTTACTCGCTATGAGAGTGATGGTCGTATTGCCCCTAATCCACAAGTTACTCAAGATACGTGGGCAATGTTATCTCAACCACTTCCGCCAACTGTAGTTTATCAATCTGCAATTCCATTAGGGATGCCTGGATGTGAGAATAGATTTTCAGAAATTATTTTTAGTGCTGGTTATAGAGTTTTTAATCCCTCAATAGATATAAAGAATAGGCATATTCAGGCCACTCCTAGTATGCATAAATTTGAGGAAAAGATGTTTGGGGCAATTTTATTAATACCACCATGTCGCATTGATCAGGTAAGCAGTTGTAGTCTAGATGATTTTCCAAGGCCTTATTATCTCCCTTGTTTTTCTGACCGCCTTATTAATATTGGGTGAAGGATCCCAAAATTATCGAACGAATTTAACTAGTCTGCAAGCATTAATTTCTAGACATTTTTAATAAATTCTCACTATCTAGAGATGCAAATTTATACTGATTAGAGACTAAATTCATCATTAAGTCTGGAACCGCATTCTGCAGTTTTTGCTGTAACGCTATGTGAACTTTTGAGCTACCACTAATAAATAAAGCGTTTAGTAATGAGGGATGGAAAAATAAAATATACCCAGCCAAAAAAGTTGCGGCCATTTTATAGCGGTTTGC
>Ga0316228_1001951_pt1 | contig 19262 bp, 20 predicted proteins | sample TBH18021metaG_FD_206005 | JGI IMG/M metagenome (GOLD analysis project Ga0316228, IMG submission 206005) | Freshwater microbial communities from Trout Bog Lake, Wisconsin, USA - TBH18021 | ecosystem: Environmental > Aquatic > Freshwater > Lake > Hypolimnion/Profundal zone | place: USA: Wisconsin... | reverse complement strand
GACCTTCACCGTCAACGCGGTGCTCACCCACATCCAGCAGCGGGACCGGCCCCGGTGAACCCGGAGAGCCCGCTCCTGGAAGCGCAGGACCTCAGCGTCCTGCGCGGCGGCGTCCAGGTCCTGGAGGTCCCGGCGCTGGCGCTGCGGGCCGGTTCCGTGCTCGCCCTCATCGGGCCCAACGGCTCGGGCAAGACCACCCTGCTCAAGGCCCTGGCCTGCCTGGAGGAGCCCGCCGCCGGCGGCCTGCGGTTCCGCGGCCGGCCGCTGGCCTCGCGCGCCGACCGGGAAGCCTACCGGAAAGAAGTGACCATGGTGTTCCAGCAGCCCCTGCTGTTCGACACCACCGTGGCCCGCAACCTGGACGCCGGCCTGCGGCTGCGCGGGGTCCCGGGCGCCGACCGGGAAGGGCGGGTGCTGGCCGAAGCGCGGCGCTTCGGCATCGAGCACCTGCTGGGCCGGCAGGCTCGCAAACTCTCGGGCGGCGAGGCCCAGCGCGCCAGCCTGGCCCGGGCCTTCGTCCTCCAGCCGCAGATCCTGTTCCTGGACGAGCCCTTCTCCGCCCTGGACCCGCCCCCCCGGGAAGCGCTCATGGACGATCTGGGCGCGGCCCTGCGCCAGACCCGCACCACCGCCGTGCTCGCCACCCACGACCGGATGGAGGCGCTGCAACTGGCTGACCGGATGAGCGTTCTGCACCAGGGCCGGATCATCCAGAGCGGCACCGGCCCCGAAGTCATCAACCAGCCGGTGAACGAGTTCGTGGCCGGATTCGTCGGCATGGAGACCGTGCTTCCGGGCCGGGTCACCGCCAGCGGGATGGGCTTGTGCCGGGTCGCCGTCGCCGCCATGGAAGTGGAGGCGGTCGGTGACCCCGGCCTCGGGGAAGCGGTGCTGGTCTGCGTCCGGCCCGAACAGGTCACGCTCTCCCTGCACGCCGCCGCCGGCACCAGCGCCCGCAACAGCTTCCCCGGCACCGTGACCCGGATCGTGGCCCGGGGGCCGTTCTTCAAGGTCGAACTGGACTGCGGTTTCTGGATCGCCGCCCTGGTGACGCCGCGTTCCCTGGAGGAACTGGCCCTGGGGCCGGGTGTGGCCGTGGTGGCCAGCTTCAAGGCGACGGCGGTGCACCTCATCAAGCAGCCTGACTGCCCGGTCGAAGTATCCGGCCGTATACGGTGAGGCAGATCACATACCTCGCAGCGTTTCTTGCCCGGGTCAACCGGGCGCTGTACTTTCAAGTTGGGGTACGTTCAGTTTATTGACTGCGTTAGGTGATCAACCCTGAAAGGGAGCGGCTCGGCATGAGACAGCTGAAGATCAATCTGCCCGAATGCGACGGCGGACGCCATTGTGACCATGAATGCGAGGACGTCTGCGCCACCAGGATGTTCAAGCTGGACGACCGGACCGGGGCGGCCCTGCATATCGAGGCCCTGGCCGACGGCCAAAGCGCCGCCATCATCTGCGACCAGTGCGGCGATTGCGTGACGGTCTGCCCCGCCGACGCCCTGCAGCGGAACAAGCAGGGCGTGGTGATGATCGACAAGAAGCTCTGCGTGGGATGCTACATGTGCATCGGTTTCTGCGAAAAGGGCGCCTTCGAGCGCAGCCCCAAATGGCTGGAGCCGTACAAGTGCACCGCCTGCGGTCTTTGCGTCAAAGCCTGCCCGCACTCGGCGCTGGAAATCGTTGATGTCCCCGTTCCAGCTCCCCGCATCATCTGATCCAAGGATTCCGAGATGACCTCGAACGAAGCAGCTCCCGCCATCGCACCCTGCGCCATGGACTTCACCAAGCGAACCGAGTACCACGAGGGGCTCGAAGCCATCCGGGCCGCCCATCGCCTGCTGAAGGAAGTCCGGTTCAATCCGAGCCTGCCCGAGAAGGGCTACAACAACCGCACCCTGTACGTGAACCTGGGCACCCGGGAGGTCCTGGAGAAGCCGGTGACCCAGCAGATGAAGGACCTCTTCATCGGCGGCCGCGGCTTCGGCCTGTGGCAGCTCTGGAACGCCGTCACCCCGGAAACCCGCTGGAACGACCCCGAGAACGAGATCATCATCGCCCCGGGCCCGGTCGCCGGCATCACCCAGTACCCGGGCAGCGGCAAGTCCCTGGTGGTCTCCATCTCGCCCCAGACCGACATCCCGATCGATTCCAACGTGGGCGGCTATTTCGGCCCGCTGCTCAAGTTCTCCGGGTTCGATGCGCTGGAGCTGCAGGGCAAGTCGGACCGGGACGTGATCCTGTTCATCGACGGCCAGAAGGGCATCATCCGGGTGGAGGAGGCGCCCCTGGAGCCGGTGGACAGCCACGTGCTGGCCGAGATCCTCACCCGGATGTACGCCGAGGATGAGGCCGACCGCAGCAACATCTCGGTGGTCTGCACCGGCGCCGCGGCCGAGCACAGCCTGATCGGCATGCTCAACTTCACCTGGTGGGACAAGCGGCGCGGCTGCATCCGGCTCAAGCAGGCGGGACGCGGCGGCATCGGCACGGTGTTCCGGGACAAGAAGATCCGCGCCCTGGTCTGCCGCGGGCCGGTGGTCAAGGCCGACATGAACCATCCCGTGGACTTCGAGACCCTGGCCAAGACCGGGATCAAGCTGCACAAGGAGCTGCGCACCCTGGACGACAGCCAGTGCAAGATGCGCCGGAACGGCACCGCGCACATCGTGGAGATCATGGACGCCTACGATCTGCTGCCCACCCACAACTTCCAGTACGGCTCACATCCGGACACGCACCGGATCGCCTCCAATGTCTGGGAGGCCCGGTGCAGCCAGATGACCTCCGACGGCTGCTGGTACGGCTGTTCCATGGGCTGCGCCAAGGGCGCCGACGGCCTGGTACTGAAGACCGGCCCGTACAAGGGCCACATGGTCACGGTGGACGGCCCCGAGTATGAGAACGCCGCCGGGCTCGGCTCCAACGCCGGGGTGTTCGACCCCGACTACCTGCTCGAGCTGAACTTCTACTGCGACACCTACGGCATCTGCACCATCACCTACGGCACCCTGGCGGCCTTCACCATGGAGTGCTACCAGCGCGGCATCCTGAACAAGGAGCGCACCGGCGGCCTGGAGCTCACCTGGGGCAACGCCGAGGCCGACCTGGAGATGATGCACCAGATGGCCCGGGGCGAAGGCTTCGGCCTGATCGCCGGGCAGGGCGTGCACAAGATGAAGGCGATCTTCGCCGCCAACGGCTGGGGCGATGCCCAGCTGCTGCAGGATATCGGCATGGAGAACAAGGGCCTGGAGTACAGCCAGTACCTGTCCAAGGAGTCGCTGGCCCAGCAGGGCGGCTACGCGCTCACCAACAAGGGCCCCCAGCACGACGAAGCCTGGGTGATCTTCATGGACATGGTGAACAAGCAGCTGCCCACCTTCGAGGACAAGGCCGAGGCCTTGTATTACTTCCCGCTATTCCGCACCTGGTTCGGCCTGCTCGGCTTCTGCAAGCTGCCCTGGAACGACGTCGCCCCGGCCGACAACGCCTCCACCTCCGAACCCGCCAAGATCCCGGAGCACGTGCAGAACTACCTGGACCTGTTCACCGCCACCACCGGCATGAAGATCGACCGCGAGACCATGCTCCTGCAGTCCGCCCGGGTCTACAACTTCCAGCGCATCTTCAACATCCGCATGGGCAAAGGGCTCCGGGCGAACGACATCCCGCCCTACCGCTCCTGCGGCCCGGTCACCCGGGAGGAGTACGAATCCCGCGCCGAGCGCTACGACAAGCAGATGCTGGAGGAGATCGGCGTCGACCCGGCCGGCAAGGGCCTGGACGAGAAGATCGCCATCACCCGGGAATACCGCATGGCCCGCTACGGCAAGCTGTGCGACGCGGTCTACAAGCGGCGCGGCTGGACCGCGGACGGCGTGCCGACCATGGCCCGCCTGGCGGAGCTGGGCCTTGACGTGCTCCCCGAACTGGTGGCGATCGTGCAGGCGCACGGCGGTTGAACATGATCCAGGTCAACGGCGACCCCCTGCAGTGGACCCCGGGCATGACCGTCCGGGGGGTGCTGCAGGCCAAGAACTACAAGTTCAAGATGCTCATCGTCAGCATCGATGACCGCCAGGTGGCCGGGGAAGCCTACGACACCACGCCCGTCCCGGATGGCGCTGTGGTGCAGGTGATCCACCTCATCAGCGGCGGCTAGGCAAAAAAAACGGCCACCCCTGGGGGTGGCCGTGCTTGATTCGGTCGAGCCTACATCTGGTCCTTGAGGCCCTTGGCGGCCTTGAAGACCACCTTGCGCCCGGCGGGAATCTGGATCTTCTCGCCAGTCTTGGGGTTGCGGCCCATCTTCTCCTTGGTCGCGCGCACTTCGAAGGTGCCGAGGCCGAACACGTTGACCCGCTTGCCTTCCAGCAGGGACTGGACGACTTCGTCCCGGAGGCCGTCAAGCATGGCCTTGGCGCGGGCCTTGGTGAGGTCGTGGGCTTCGGCCAGCGAAGCGGAGAGCTCGGGAATACCGATGGTTTCAGGTTTGGTTGCGGTCTTGGGCATGCTGTCCCTCGTTGCGGATAAAAATGGACTATATGGAACCAGAACCACACGGACTGGTTCCGTAGGACGGAAAGGTTTCCAACAGCTACTCGGCGGCGAGCGCCGTCACTTCGACGTGCAGTTTCGCGTGGACCCCGGAATACAGGCGGATATCGACATCGTAGGTGCCGACCGTCTTGACGTGCGGAACGGTGATGGACTGCTTTTCCAGCTCGAAGCCCTTGGCCTTGAGCAGGTCCGCCAGGTCGCCATTGGTGACGGAGCCGAACAATGTGCCGTTTTCGCCGACTTTCTTGGCGATGGAGAGCGGAATGGCTTCCAGTTTCGCGGCCAGGGCCTGGGCATCGGCCAGTTCCTTGGCACGCATCTTCAGGTTCCGTTCCTTTTCAAGCTCGATGAGACGCTTGTTTCCGGACGTGACGGGCAGGGCCTTCTTGCGGGGCAAGAGGAAGTTCCGGGCATATCCGTCCTTGACGTTGACCACATCGCCACGCACACCAAGGTTCTGGACGTTTTCGATGAGAAGAATCTCCATGATTCACTCCTGGTTCTGGCCAGCGCTATTGCGTTGTCCCCTCTTAGGTTAGGCAGTGGGACGTCCACTGCCAGGGATCTCCGGAAGCTGGAGCCCGTTCCCTCGGTGGGTTGAGGCCATACTCATTGCCCTTGGAGTTTAACCCAATCGGCCTTGGAACGGAACACTATCTGGTTCAAAGACTGCCCACCCAGGGCCCGGTTTCCGGCCTGAGGTGCAGTTCCGGCATTTCGTTCTCCTTGAACAGGAAGTGGTTGCTGTTCCAGCTGGCGCAGGCCTCGCAGCGGTCCGCGTAGTCCGCGGCCTTGTGCCCGCAGACGCCGCACTCGAAGCGCATCTTGAGCACGCCGATGTTGCGCAGCAGCTGGCGGTACTCGTTCAGGGCCTGGTCCATCCGGCCCCGGCGCGCGTGGATCTTGGCCATGAAGAAGTACAGGATGGGCGAATAGACCACCTGGGCCCGCACCTCCTGGAACAGCACCAGGGCCTCGTCCAGGATCTCCAGGCGGTAGAGCATCTTGCCCAGGAAGAATTTGGCCGTGGTGGTGAATTCGCTGGTGGCCGACACCCGGCGCAGCACCGAAAGCCCCTCATCCGGCTTGCCGCTCTGGATGAAGTAGTCCTCGATCTCCTGGAGCAGCGCCCCTTCTCCCGTGGTGCGGAAGCCTTCCAGCCAGATCTCCAGCCCCTGGGGCTCCTGGTCCTGCAGGATCATGCAGCGCCCGAGGCTCAGGTAGGCCGGCACGAAGGCGGCGTCCTCCTTGATCACCTGCTGGAAGACCTGGGCCGCTTCCTTGAACTGGTCGGCCTCCACCTTGCCCAGGCCGATCTCGAAGAGGAAGGCGGTGCCCTGGGCCCGCTCGGCCTGGTTCATGGCCTGGTTGAAGCGTGCGGCGATGCGCTTGTGCACGTCCATGGCGTCCTCCCAGCGGCCGGCATCGATGTGCAGGCTCCTCAACTTGCGCAGGGCCCGCAGGGCGACCTTGGGCTGGTCCCCGGCCAGCCCCTTGAGGACGGCCGCCGCGCCGTCGGGGTTGCGGTTGGCGATCAGGGCCTCGGCGAGCAGGTAGCGGAATTCGACGTGCTCCGGGTGTGCCAGGCAGCAGGTCTCCAGGTAACGCACCGCCTGTTCGGGGTCGCCCAGCTTCAGCAGGGCTTCGGCCAGCAGCAGGCTGGCCGGCTCGTGGTCATTGCGCTCCTTCAGCACCCCTTCCAGCACCTGCCGGGCCTGGCCCGGCAGACCGTGGGCCAGCAGTTCCCGGGCTTCCTGGAGCAGGCTGGACAGGCGCTTGCCGGCGCGGGTCGCGGCCGAGGCCGACAGCCCCCGGATCAGCCGGCGCAACTCCATGATGCCGGTGTAGAGCAGGTTGAGGACGAAGCCGAGCAGGAACACCCCGATCAGCAGGGTCGACACCCGCACCTGCGCGTGCTGCCAAAGCTCCACTTCGTTGCCCATGACCGCGGAATTCTGGACATAGACGTAGCCGACCGAGATCAGCACGAAGGCGATGATGGCGATAAAAATGACATTTATCAGACGCATGGACGGTCCTCATGCTGTTCGGCCCAGTTTGGCACGAATCTCACGCGCCATGCTCGTCCAGCCACTTCTTGGCGGCGACCAGGTCGCTCCAGACCGCGCGCCGCACGTCCTGGGTGTACTGGCGCAGCACGTAGGCGGGGTGGAAGGTCGGCATCACCGGGATCCCCTCCAGCATGTCCAGCCGCTGCCACTGGCCCCGGATCCGGGTGATCCCGGTCTGCACCCCCAGCAGCTCGCGCAGCGGGGTCGCGCCCAGGGTGACGATGACCCGGGGCCGCAGCAGCTCGATCTGCCGCCTCAGGTAGGGCAGGCAGCGCTGGGCCTCCGGGCCGGTGGGAGTGCGGTTGTCCGGCGGCCGGCACTTCACGATGTTGGCGATGTAGACCTGGCCGCGCTCCAGGCCAATGGCGGCGAGCATCTTGTCCAGCAGTTCCCCGGCCTTGCCCACGAACGGCCGCCCTTTCAGGTCCTCGTCCCGCCCGGGCCCCTCGCCGATGAACATCAGGCCGGAGGCGCCGCTGCCCTCGCCGAAGACGAAGCGGATCCGTCCGGCGCCCAGGGGGCAGGCCAGGCAGCCCTGGATCCCGGCCTCGAGATCCGCCAGGGTGGCCGCGGCGGCCACCCGTTCCGGGGGCGGGAACGCGGCTGGATCCGGCGGTCCCGGCACCGGCTCAGTCATGCGGATTTTTTCCTGGGCGACTTCTGGTGCGGATTGGGTCAGAATGGGTTGAGCCAGTATTTCATCTGGCGCCTCCCGGCGTGCGGGAGAAGGGATCAGACCGATAACGCCAAGGTCATGGAGGGTGTCGCGCCAAGGATGAAAGGGACCAATCATGGTCATAGCCTATCCAGAATCTAAAAAAACTTTTCAACGGCCGGGAACATTCAGGGCCTTTACAGCATTCGAGTATCGGAGCCATCCATGGAGCCATTGAATACCCAAACGATCCCCTTCGGGGAATCCCTTGATTTTCATGAAATTTTCGCTACCTTGTATCCCCGGCTGGTGAGTTACGCCCGGCGTTATGGAGCCACCTACCCGGAAGATATCGCCCAGGAAGCTTTCGTGATTCTCATGCAGCGCGACGAGCCGGTCGAACACCCCACCGCCTACCTGTATGGAACCGTCCGCACCCTTTCCCTCACCGAACGCCGCCCCCTGAAGAACCAGTCCATCAGCCTCGAGTCCGTTGTTGAACCCGGCAAGGGACCGGATGCTGATGAAGATCTTTTAAGCCAGGAAGTCCGGGAACGGATGAAGGCGCTTTCGCCCACTTTTCGCGAGACGCTTTGGCTGTTCGTGGTGGAAGATCTTTCCATCCGCCAGATCGCGGAAATCCTCGATATCCCTGAAGCAACCGTCAAGACCCGGATCCATCGGGCCAAGGCTCACTTGAGAAACCAGCTCAATTCCTCTGGAGGTCTCCATGTCCTGGCATGACCCCGCCCGCAGCCTCGAACCCGAATCCGAAACCACCCTCCGCAACGAGCTGCGCGGCCTCCTGGGCATGCCGGCCCCGGCGACCAGCTATTTTGAAACCGAACCCACGCCGGAACTGATCAAGCTGGCCGATGACCTGAAGCACGAGGCCCAGCGGCGCAACCGCACGTTCCGCAAGAAGAACTCCTGGATGCTGATGGCCGCCGCACTGCCGTTCGCCTTGGCCGTGGGCGGGGTGGGGGTGTGGGGCGTCAGCCAGAAGCGCAAGGTCGACCAGCTGGCCGCCGCGGTGGCGCAGCAGCAGGCGCAGATCCAGCGCCTGGCCGCCACCCAGCAGCAGCCCCAGCCGGCCGGGATTCCGGCCCCCGTGGCCGGCCCGGCCGCCAGGACGCAGCCGCATGTGCTGCTGATGGGCCAGACGGCGCCCAGGCGCAAACCCAAGGAGCTGGTGATCCCGGTGCAGCGTTCGGCGGAACCCAACGCGAACGATACCCAGCGGGTCAAGGTGCGCTAGATCTGCTGTAGCGCCCGACTCGGCCCCAGGAAGGTTGTCAGGAGCGCAAGAGACAAGGAAGCGACCGCAGGGCGATGTGGTTTCATCGTTCAAGGTCGGTGACGTAGGATCTTGCGGTCCTGGCGACCTTCATGGGGTCGAGGCGGACGCTACAGCAGATCTAATAAGGTAGGATAATGCCACACGGGGTGGTGGCGATGTCCAACGGATTGGCGATCTTGATCTTGATGCTCTCGGCCCTGGCGGCGATGCTCGCGGGGATGTCGGTGTTCAGCAACAACCGCCCGCCGGACGCCCGGCTGAACCTGGTCATGGACGAGCTTGACGAGCTGAAGGGGCTGCTCAACCAGCTCCAGAAGTCCATCCTCCAGCTCGAGCGCAAGGCCGAGAAGGACCAGAAGGAAGCCAAGGCGGAACTGAAGGAGGTCCTGGAGAAGGTCGCCGAGAAGATCGACAAGCGGATCCAGGAGATCGCCGGTTAGCCGGCCTCGGACTGCAACGGCGGGGTCCAGCCCCGTTCGTTGAGCAGGCGCACGCCCATGATCCGGCTCAGGCGGAAGCTCATCTCCTCCTGGTGCAGGTGGCAGAACCCGCGCAGATGCTCTCCGTCCAGCCCCTGGGGGGTGACCTTGCGCAGCTGGGCGCGGTGCGCGGCCAGGGGCAGGTAGGTGAGTTCGACGATGAGGTTGTAGCTTGCGGCGTATTCCAGGATGCGCTGGGTCTCTTCCGCGGCCTGGGCGCCGCCGCCGAGGTGCAGCATGGGCACCCGGCGCCGGATCTCCTGGTAGAGGTTGGAATCCTCGCTCTGGATGCGCTGGAGGGCGGCATGGATGATCTGGCGCACCGGGTCCAGGTGGTGGTTCATGCCCTGCTCGTCCACGAACGAGAGGCAGGCCAGGGACCAGAGGTACAGGGCCTCGTCGCCGTCGATGCTCACGGGCAGGAAGCGGCCGGGCTTGGGCAGGAAGCCGGCCTGCTTGAGCAGGGCGAAGGCGTTGCCCGGGCCGTTGGCTTCCATGACCGTGTCCGAAATGGGCTGCAGGTGCAGGGAGGCCAGTTCCGGACGCAGCCGGAGCTCGTCGGCGAGCGCCGGCGTGCGCGCCTTCACCAGCCGGCAGCCCTGCTGGACCTCCACCTCGCCGAGCCGGCGGGCCAGATCCTCCAGCAGCTGGGAAAGCGGCTGGGGCACTTCCGAAGCTTCGCCCCCGGCCAGGAGCGCCTTCATCTCTTCCAGGGTCAGGCCCAGGTCCAGGGCCCGGGTGAGGGTGTCGGAACCGATCCGCAGGCCCACCATGGTGTCGAGGGTCTCCACCTCGGCCATCTGGGCCAGCCGAAGCAGCCGGTGCGGGTTCTGCGCCATGGGGGTGAGCAGCTCGAGGGTGGGCTGGATGACCAGGGGCTGTTCCGCCAGGAGGATGGCCCAGTGCGGATCGGTGCCCCGGTGATCGCGGAGCAGATACTCATGGGCCAGGGCCTGGCCATGGGGGGAGAGGGACAGGTGTTCGACGCCGGCATCGAGGCTCACCAGCCCCATGCGGCCCAGGAACGGCAGGAACACGCTCTGGGTGCGCTGGGCGTCGAGCGGGTGCAGGGTCTGCAGGAAGGCCAGGAAGGGCTGCACGGCCAGCACCTGGCCCTTGCGCTCGAGCAGATGCTGCATGAGGAACAGCCGGTCCTCGGCGGGCGGCATGTTCCACAGGCGCAGGTCGTGTTCCAGCAGGATGGCGAAGGCCCGTTCCGCCACCCACCGGGGCGAGTGGGAGAGCACGGCGGGCAGCAGGGTGTCGACCCGGCCTTCCCGGTTCCAGAGCAGGCCCAGGCGGTGCAGCAGGGTGAAGATCAGCGTGGCGTCCCGCTCTTCGCTGATGAGGGCGTTCTTCTGCAGGAGCTGGCCCAGTTCCTTCTTGGCCGGCAGGCCTCCCTTCAGCACCCGGATCCCGCCCATGCAGCGCAGCAGCACCGAGGTGAGCGCCAGGGAGAAGCCGTACGGCTGGGTGGGATTGAGCGCGGTGCCGGCGTCGGCCTGGAACGCGAACGCCCCGTCATCGAAATCCGCCAGGGCGTCGGCCACCCGGCCCGCCACCCGCCATTCGGCGCCGTCCGGCAGGATCAGCCCAAGCGCGGACATTTCCTCCTGGATCTCCTCGGCAGGCTGCTCACCGGCCTCCGCCAGGGCCTTCAGGGCGCGCAGCTGGCGGCTGCCCAGGTCCAGCAGGGTGTTGGTCAGATGCTTGTTGTCCTCGAGATGGAACACCATGGTCTTCAGCAGGCGCATGCGCCCTTCCGGACCTTCCTGCCAGAACTGGGGCAGGGGCAGCTTGCGCCGGGCGCAGATCTCGCGCAGGTGCTCGTCGGTGCAGTTAGCCAATAGCTGGTAATGCGAAGGGCCCATGATTCCTCACTTGCATCTGCCAGTTCAGACGACCGATCAGTTTCTCATGGAATAGGCAAATTGGTCAGGGGAATTTCTTACCTGCCCACCCGGTCCGGGCAACCGTTGACCGGCCGGGTTTCTGCTTCTAGTCTCAAGCATTTGGGATTCCTATCTTGATCGCCCTGCGGCCCGAAAACCCCTTGATCGTGCAAAGCGACCGGACGCTTCTGCTGGAGGTGGCGCATCCGGCCTTCGAGGAGGTCCGGGATGAACTGGCCCGGTTCGCCGAACTGGTGAAGTCGCCCGAGCACATGCACACCTATCGGATCACCCCGCTCTCCCTGTGGAACGCCTCGGCCTCCGGCGTGACCTGCGCTTCCATCGCCGAGACCCTGGAACGCTGGTCCAAGTATCCGATTCCGCAAAACCTGCTCCAGGAGATCGAGGACCACGGGACCCGCTACGGCAAGCTGCGGCTGGTCAACAAGGACGGCCGCCTGGCCCTGGAGATGGACGACCGCGGCCTGTTCTACGAACTGGAGAACCAGCGCAGCCTGCAGGAGCTCCTGGCCGAGCCGTACCCCGATCTGCGCGGCATCTACCTGCAGAGCGGCATGCGCGGGGAGGTGAAGCTCCACCTCATCCGCCTGGGCCACCCGGTGCAGGACCTGGCGGGGTTCAAGCCGGGCGACCCGCTGGCCTTCGAACTGCGCCCGACCCTGGCCGGGACGGGCAAGCCGTTCGGCCTGCGCCCCTACCAGAAGGCGGCGGTGGACGTGTTCCACGCCGGCGGCGGGCCCGAAGGGGGCGCCGGCGTGCTGGTGCTGCCCTGCGGCGCCGGCAAGACGGTGATCGCCATCGGCTGCATGGCCCGGCTGCAGACCCACACCCTGGTGCTCACGACCAACGTCACCGCCGTCAAGCAGTGGAAACAGGAACTGCTGGACAAGACCACCCTGCGCGAGGACGAGATCGGGCTGTACACCGGCGAAAGCAAGGAGATCAAGCCGGTCACCATCGCCACCTACCAGATCCTCACCTACCGCAAGACCAAGGGCTCCCCCTTCGAGCACTTCAAGATCTTCGAGGCGGCCAACTGGGGCCTGGTGATCCACGACGAGGTGCACATGCTGCCGGCCCCGGTGTTCCGGGCCGTGGCCGAACTCCAGGCCAAGCGCCGGCTCGGGCTGACCGCCACCCTGGTGCGGGAGGACGGCAAGGAAGAGGACGTGTTCTCGCTGATCGGCCCCAAGCGGGTGGACGTGCCCTGGAAGACCCTGGAGAAGAGCGGGTTCATCGCCACCGCCCACTGCCTGGAGATCCGCGTGCCGCTGCCTTCGGACGAACGCATGGACTACGCCGTGGCGGAACAGCGCCAGCGCTTCCGGATCGCCAGCGAGAACAGCCTGAAGCTGAAGGTGATGGACGAGCTGCTGGCGGGCCACGCCGACCAGAGCATCCTGGTCATCGGCCAGTACCTGGACCAGCTGCGCATCATCGGCGAGCGCCTGGGCGCGCCGGTGCTCACCGGCCAGACGCCGGAACGCGAGCGGGAGGAACTGTACCGCCAGTTCAAGGCCGGCGAGCTGAAGGTGCTCATCGTCAGCAAGGTGGCCAATTTCGCCATCGATCTGCCGGACGCCAGCGTGGCCATCCAGATGAGCGGCACCTTCGGCTCGCGCCAGGAGGAGGCCCAGCGCCTGGGCCGCATCCTGCGGCCCAAGGGGGAGCGCAACGTCAGCTACTTCTATTCCCTGGTCTCCCGGGACACCACCGAGCAGGAGTTCGCCCGCAACCGTCAGCTGTTCCTCACCGAGCAGGGCTACAGCTACCGCATCGAAAGCCGCTTCCTGGACGAGGCCGGCCGGCTGAGCGAACCGAGCGTGTGGCGGCAGATGCTGGAGGACACCGCTACCTGAGATAGCTCGCCAGCGCATGCAGCGCCAGCGGCGCCACCAGCATCACGATGGGTATGCCGTAGAGTCCCGCCACCACATCATCCGCGACCACCCCGTCGCCCCCGGGCAGGGCCTGGATCTGGTGCACCGGCCAGGGCTTCCAGATGTCCAGCAGGCGGAACACCAGGAACGGCACCAGCAGCGCCGGCAGCCAGCGCCACCAGCCGGGCGCGAACAGGCGCGGCAGGTTCTGGGCGATCTCCCAGCGCAGCGGCCACAGGGTGATCCACATGCCCGCCCATTCGTCGGCGACGATGTAGCCCGGGTCCTTCTCCCCGGTTTCCAGCACCACCAGGTCCGAAGCGCGCACCGCCAGCCAGCTCATGGCCAGGGGGGCCAGGATGAACATCGCCTCCATGCCGTAGATGGCGGCCGCCAGATGGGGGTAGCCCCGGTGGCCTTGCACCCAGGTGGAAAACGGCGTGGCCAGCGCCAGGGACAGCAGGCACCAGGCGGCCAGGGCCGCCAGGCTGCCCCAGGTGCCGGGCGCGGGGCGCAGGCGGCCTGAACCCAGACCCGTGGCCACCACCCAGGCCCACCGTGGCGCTTTTCCGCTCATGCCGTCTCCCGGTCCATCGACCTCAACCTTCGATCACATTGGGCTCCATGACAACCTTGGAGGTGATGGTGTTGGCGATCACGCAATATTTATGGGCCTTCTGGAACAGCTCCTCGACCTTGGCGACATCGGTGCCGGCCGCCACCCGGATGGTGGGCTGGAGCAGGATCTCGCCCACCCGGGAGATGCGCTCTTCCGTGACCAGCGCGGCTTCGGCCTTGTCCTCGTAGGCGTGCACCTCGACCCGGGCCTTGGCGGCCAGGGCCAGGAAGGTGAGCATGTGGCAGTGGGTCAGGGCGCCGGCCAGCAGGTCCTCCGGGTTCCAGCGTTCCGCCGTGCCTCCGAACATGGGCAGGCTGCTCACCGGAATGGCGGCGAGCCCCGCGGGCTTGGTCAGTTCGGCGCTGCGGCTGTATTCGGGTTCCAATGTGTTGCCATGCCATGCCAGCTTGGCGGGGTACGACTCGGCCATGGGCGACCTCCTGATCCAAACGATAACGGGTCCTGCTTTCCCCACAAGCTCAGACTATTTCCCCGACCAGGTCATAGGCGTGCCCCTTGGTGATGCGCACGTTCTGGATGGTGTTGGGCACCACCTCCCCCCCGACGATCAGCACCTGGCCGTCCACCTCGGGCGCCTGGCCCCAGTGCCGGCCCTTGAACACCAGTTCGGTCTCCTCGTGGGTGCCTTCCACCAGGACCTGCAGCACCTGCCCTTCCAGTCCCTGGTTGCGGGCCCGGCAGATCTTCTGCTGCAGTTCCATGATCCGGCGCTTGCGGCTGTTCTTGGTGCGGGCCGGCACCGGGTCGCCCAGGGCGAAGGCCGGCGTGCCCTCCTCGGGCGAGTAGGTGAACACCCCCACGTGCTCGAATTTCGCTTCCTCGATGAACCCGCACAATTCCTCGAAGGCCGCCTCGTCCTCGCCGGGAAAGCCGACGATGAAGTTGGAGCGGATGAAGATGCCCGGAACGGTCCGGCGCACCTTGGCCAGCAGCTTCAGGAACGCGGCCCTTCCGCCGCCCCGGGCCATGACCTTGAGCACCTTGGCGTCGCCGTGCTGCAGGGGCATGTCCAGGTATTTGGCGCAGTTCGGGGTCTCGGCCATGGCGCGCAGCAGGCCGTCGGTGAGCCGGTTGGGATAGGCGTAGTGGATGCGGAACCAGCGCAGGCCCTGGACCTTGCCCAGGGCCCGGACCAGCTTTTCCAGGGCGTCGGGATCATCCAGATCGCGGCCGAAGTCGGTGGTGTCCTGGCCCACCAGGTTGAGTTCCAGGACCCCCTGGGCCACCAGCCGCTCCGCCTCGGCGATCACCGAGGGGATGGTGCGGCTGCGCTGGGGACCGCGGATGGCCGGGATCACGCAGAAGGCGCACTTGTGGTCGCAGCCTTCACTGATCTTGAGGTAGGCGCTGGCCTTGGGCGTGGTGAGCAGGCGCGGGCTGCGCTCGTCATAGAGGTAGCCCGGGTCCCGTTCGGGCTCGAACAACCGGTCCGCCGCGCCGACCACTTCGGCGATGTGCTCGATGTCCCGGGTGCCCAGGCAGGCATCGATCTCGGGCATGTCCGCCAGCAGCTGGTCCCGGTAGCGTTCCACCATGCACCCGGCCACCACCAGGCGCCGGCAGGCGCCGTCCTTCTTATAGGCGGCCGCCTGGAGGATCGCCTCGATGCTCTCTTTCTTGGCGCTTTCTATGAAACCGCACGTGTTCACCACCAGCACTTCGGCTTCGGCGGCGTTGGCCGTGAGGGTGAACCCCTTCAGCTTCAGGTGCCCCAGCATCACTTCGCTGTCCACCAGGTTCTTGGGGCACCCCAGGGACATGAAACCGACCTTCGTCATCCAGACTCCTAAGAACCTCAAGGATATCCGGGCCCGGCCGGCCGTGGTAAAATCGCGTCTCGCTGGGAATCCCGATGAAGATCATCCTGCTGGTGGAAGGGGCGAAGCATACCGTTGAACTGACGCCGGAGGGGACCACCATCGGCCGCGGCGCCGCCGCTGACATCCGGATCAACTCCAACGCCGTCAGCAGGGTGCACGCCAAGTTCTTCGTCAAGGAAGAACGGGTCTGGGTGATGGACATGAACTCGCTCAACGGCACCAGTCTCAACGACCTGCCGGTGACGGAGCCGTCGGCCATGCAGCCAGGCGACACCGCCCTGCTCGGGGAAGTGCCGGTGCAGTGGATCCAGGAGCGCCCGGAGCCGCCGCCGCCCCATCTGTCGACCGCGGCCGGCCGGGCCGTCACCGAAGCCCGGATCGCCCTGGAGGACCGGGCGCTTGATCCGTCCGCCAGCATTTTCGTTCCGCACGCCAGCATCGAAGTGATGCTGGCCAAGCATCAGGCCGAAAGTTCGCCGGCCCAGGTGGATTCCCTGTTCCAGCGGCTGGCGGCCATGGCCGGCAAGCTGCTCGGGGCGGCCGGCCTGGCCGAGCTGCTGGATTCGGTGATGACCCTGGTGACCGGGCAGATCCGCTGCCAGCGGGGCTTCATCCTGCTCACCAACCCCGCCGGCGAGCTGGTGCCGGAGTATGTCTGGGAGGAGAAGCCCGGCGCCAACACCAGTCCCATCAGCCGGACCATCGCCCGCAAGGCCATGGCCGACCAGGTGACCATCCTCACCACCGACGCCCGGGTCGATCCCCGCTTCGCCGCCGGCGAGAGCATCAAGATCCACGGCATCTCCTCGGCCCTGTGCGCGCCCCTGATCGTGGACGACCAGGCGCTGGGGGTGGTCTACCTGGAATCCAGCCTCAGCAAGGGCGGCTTCCAGCGGGAGGACGAGCACCTGCTGTCGGCCATGGCCAATTTCGCCGCGGTCGGCATCCAGCGGGAGCGCGAGACCCGGTTCCGCCAGCGGCTGGAGCGCTACCACAGCCCCCAGGTGGTGAGCGAGATCCTCCGGGCCGCCCAGAACCTCGACGCGCCCCTGCTGCAGGCGCGCCGCTGCGAGATCTCGGTGCTGTTCGCCGACATCTCCGGCTTCACCCGGATGTCTGAGGGGATGGAACCGCTGCTGCTCGCCTCGATCCTCAACCGGTCGTTCGAAGTGATGACCGAGCAGATCTTCCTGCGCGGCGGCACGCTCGACAAGTACATCGGCGACGCCATCATGGCCTTCTTCGGCGCCCCCGCGCCGGACCCGGACCACGCCCGGCACGCCGTGGATGCCGCCGTGGCCATGCAGCAGCGCCTGCGCTTCATGAACCTGAACCGCCCGGACGGCTACCCGGAATTGCGCATGAGAATCGGGATCAACAGCGGCGAAGCCTTCGCCGGCGATATCGGCTGCGAGAAGCGGATGGACTATACCGTCATGGGCGCCACGGTGAACCTCGCCTCCCGTCTGGAAAGCGGCGTGGCCAAGCCCGGCCAGATCGTCGCCGGGCCGCGGACCGTGGAGCTGATCGGCGCCGAGGGCCTGGTTCCCATCCAGCCGGTCTCCCTCAAGGGCATCGAGCACGAGATCCGCCCCTTCGAGGTGCCCTGGGAAGCGTCAGCCAATAATGGATAAATTATTTAGATGAACGCGAAAGCTTCCTGCCACGCCAGCAGTGTGTTGGAATAAGCTTGAACTTAAGAACTAACGTGGGCTCGACCATCGTTTCCAGAACGCAGCCATAGGATCCAAAGCCATGCCCTCCGATCGACGCAATTTCCGACGGATGCCCATGGGAGCCACAGTGGGCTTCCAGGAGCTCTCCTTCTCCACCACGCCCGAGCCGGCCACCAGCGTCTACGCGGACATCTCCGCGGGCGGCCTGCTGCTCAGCTCTTCCAAGGCTCTGGCTCTGGGCACCCTGCTCAAGCTCGAGCTGAAGGTGCCGGGCTGGGGCAAGCACCAGGGGCGTTTCGGTCCAGCCCAGGACCAGGATCTCCGGCCGCTGGTGGCGGTAGGCCAGGTGGTCCGGGTGGAGACTCTGGACGCGGGAGACTACGAGCTTGGAATCAAGTTCCTCAACGTTTATCCCGATGATCAAGAAGCCCTTAGAAAATTCATCGAGGCCTCCGCCCCGGCTGACGAATAATCCGGACGACTTTCCCTACAAGGAGTTCCCTTGAAGATCCTGATCGTGGACGACTCTTCGACGATGCGCCGCATCATCATCAATACCCTTTCCCGGATCGGCTACACCGACGTGGTGGAAGGCGAGCACGGCAAGGCCGGGCTCGAGAAGCTGGGCCAGGGAGGGGTGGAAATGATCATCACCGACTGGAACATGCCCGAGATGGACGGTCTGGAATTCGTCCAGGCGGTGCGGGCCCAGAACGCTTCCATCCCCATCCTGATGGTCACCACCAACGCCGCCAAGGAGGACATCGTCCAGGCCCTGCAGGCCGGGGTGAACAACTACGTGGTCAAGCCGTTCACGCCTGACACCCTCAAGGAAAAGATCGAATCACTGCTCGGCTAGACCCCCCTGGGAGGGCCCATGGACCAATCGGAAATCGACTCACTTATGACCAAAGGCGGCAAGCAAGTGACCAAGGCGACCAAGCAAGCACCGGCCCAGCCGGCGGGCGCCGTCCCGGACGACCCCCAGGGCCATGTCATCTCGGAACTGGACGCGGTCACCGCGGTCACCGAGCGGGAGACCAACAAGGTCATGGACCAGCTGGACCTGATCAGCGCCCTGGTGGGCACCCAGCAGGCCCTCATCACCGGCCTCATGCGCCACGAGGGCGCCCAGGACCCGGGCGTGCAGGACGCCATCAACCAGATCATGGCCGCCGGCAAGGACATCCAGAGCAAGGTTTACGAGGCCATGGACCTGATGCAGTTCCAGGACATCACCCGGCAGAAGCTGGAGCGGATCGTCCACCACCTGCGCCAGATCCACGACTACATCGTCGACCTGCTCGGCACCGGCCTGAAGAGCGACGGGGAGCGGGCCTCCATCAGCCGCACCATCACCTCCACCGGCACCACCCCGGACGAGAAGCGGGCCCACGCCGATTCCGTGGTGGATGAATTCAAGCGCAGCCTGAACAAGGATTGAGACCATGGCCACCGCGGAAATCCAGGCCAAGCAGGCCCACGATATCGTTCCATCGGGACAGTTGGTGACGTTCACCCTCGATGACGTGGAATTCGGTCTGGACATCGACCGGGTCCAGGAGATCACCCCGCGCACCGACATCACCCCGGTCCCCGGTTCGCCCAGCTTCGTCCTGGGCATCGTCAACCTGCGCGGCAGCATCATCCCGGTGCTGGACAGCCGCCTGCGTTTCCATCTGCCGGCCAAGGCGCCCACCAGCAAGACCCGGATCATCATCCTGGACCTGGCGGGCCAGCCCACCGGGCTCATGGTCGATTCGGTCTCCGAGGTGGTGAAGCTGGACGATTTCACCCTGCGCGACACGCCGCCCCTGGTGGCCGGCGTGCGCAGCGACTACCTGGCCGGGATGGTCACGGCGGCGAACCGGCTGATCACCCTGATCAACCTGGAGAAGATCCTGGATTCCAAGGAATTCAGTGAGCGCGCCAAGCTCACCGAGAAGGCCGGCGGCTCGGGGATCTTCACCTCCGGCGCCACCCAGGCGGTGATCGAACAGGTGGAGGACGAACTGCCCTACGTCACCTTCACCCTGGGCAAGGAATCGTTCGGGATCAACCTCAAGATGGTGGAGGAGATCATCGAACTGCCTACGGTCACCAAGGTGCCCGATGCCCCGCCGTACGTGCTCGGGGTCATCTGCCTGCGCGACCAGGTGCTGCCGCTGCTGGACTTCATCCAGCTGCTGCACGCCGAGCCGGCGGAGCAGCCGGTGAAGGGCGACATGGTGATCCTGCTCAGCTTCGGCCGGGCCAAG
>Ga0316228_1001948_pt1 | contig 19267 bp, 21 predicted proteins | sample TBH18021metaG_FD_206005 | JGI IMG/M metagenome (GOLD analysis project Ga0316228, IMG submission 206005) | Freshwater microbial communities from Trout Bog Lake, Wisconsin, USA - TBH18021 | ecosystem: Environmental > Aquatic > Freshwater > Lake > Hypolimnion/Profundal zone | place: USA: Wisconsin... | reverse complement strand
TCCGGAGCACGCCTCACTAATGTTGTGGGCCAACGCTTTGAGCCCCTATCTCAGTAGCAAAGAGGTTTCAGCCGTGCTTGCTCAAGTTTTAGGGCTATCGAAAAAAGAGGCCTATCAAATTGCATTGGATGCAAAAGCGGGTAATGAAGAGCAATAAAAAGCTGGCTGGATGCCAGTCTTTTTTTAAGGCTCGGAAAATTTATTTTGCTACTGGTGCTTTGGGTTCTGAAAATTTACCGCCCGCTGCAGATGTCATATAAACAACGGCTCTTCCCAATTCGTAATCACTAATATCAGATGGGCTTGAGCCTCCACGAACCGGCATTGCACCCTTGCCCTTGAGAACAGAAGTCATCAAACCATCGTAGCCCTTAGCTATTCGAGGAGACCAAGCGGCTGTATCGCCATACTTAGGCGCGCCTGCAGCTCCGGTTGCATGGCATGAAGAACAAACCGTTTTGTAGACCTGCTCACCAGTCAGCGGCTCATGTGGGGCACTTACATCCTGAAAACTCAATTGAGCCACCGGCCTAATCAATTGCTCCGTGGACTTAGTAGCAGCTCCAGCACCTTGATCATTGTCGGTTAACAACGCAAATAGCAAAACAGCAAATATAAGCACGCACAAACTTGCATAACCAATAATGATTAATTTTTTAGGGGATTTAACTATGCTTCCGTGCGCGTTGCTCATGGGGCTTTTATCGTTTGACGGGTTGGAGGGCTACTTTCTGTTAATTATAGCGAGCGCCTAGGACACGCAGCCACTTACAATAGCTAGATTGTTTTTGCTATTGGCGCCCGTAGCTCAGTGGATAGAGTATTGGCCTCCGAAGCCAAGGGTCGCAGGTTCGATTCCTGCCGGGCGCACCAAAAGCAAGGGGGTTTTTGACGTATGTCATGCGCCAAACGGTGAAAACCACTATCATTTGCACCTAACTTATTGATTTTTATCGCACCCAACCAGCCAAATCTATTCATGCCTGAACCATCTATCGCTAATCCATTAGCCCCCAATTTACCGCTTCCGCACCGCAAGATCATTCGGAGCTGGCTGATTCCTATGGCCCAAGGTGAGACTGGTCGAGCGTTAATGCTGCTATTTATAGATGCTACTTTATGGCTCGGCTGTATCGCAGGCACTATCTTTGTCGAAAATGTTCTACTCAAAATTCTATTTGGGTTGGTTGCTGGTTTTGTAACTGGTCGTATCTTCATTCTTGGTCATGACGCCTGTCACCAGAGTTTCACGCCTAACCGTGAACTCAACAAAGTATTGGGTCGCATTGCATTCCTGCCATCCCTTACCCCATATAGCCTATGGGATGTAGGACATAACGTGGTCCACCACGGTCAGACCAACCTTAAAGGCTTTGACTTCGTGTGGGCGCCACTCTCTAAAGCAGAATTTGATGCTCTGCCTGCTTGGCGTAAAACCCTTGAGCGACTTTACCGCAGTGGTTGGGGTCCAGTTTTCTATTATTTGATTGAAATTTGGTGGAGACGCGAGTACTTTCCAAATGCCAAAAACAAACCCGGCAATCGTCCAATCTTCCTCAAGGACAACCTTTTGGTAAGCGCTTTTGCGCTGATCTGGCTCGGCTGCCTAATCGCTGGTGCAATGGTGACCGACCAATCTATCTGGGTCGGCCTTCTCACTGGTTTTGCCGTGCCATTCCTATTCTGGAACGGAATGATTGGCTTTGTTGTCTATGTCCACCATACACATCCCTCAGTTTCTTGGTATGACAAGAAATCCGAATGGCTACGCGCTCAACCCTTTGTTTCTACAACGGTTCACCTCACCTTTAACTGGATTTGGGGCTCCTTAATGCACCACATCATGGAACATACCGCCCATCACGTTGATATGAGCGTTCCGCTTTACCGCCTCCAAGAGGCTCAAAATACCCTGGAAACCATCCTTCCTGAGCGTATTTTTGTACAAAAGTTTTCTTGGGCCTGGTATTTCGACACAGCCCGCAAATGCAAGCTCTACGACTTTAAAAATAAGGCTTGGCTTGATTTTGATGGCAATAAAACAGCCGATTCAGTCAGAGTTGTTCTAAGCCCAGCCCCAGCAGGACAAAACGGGTAAAATAGATCTTCCGTTTAGATTTGGATTACCCGGATTGCCCATGACTACCTCAACTCCAGCTGCTACCCAAGATACTTCTCAGAGCCTTAAGTTTTGCTCTTCTTGCAGTCGCGAAAAGCGTCTGGAAGGTGGTACGTGGATACCCACAAGCAATCGTAAGCAACGCTGGATTTGTGCAAGCTGTCTCTATAACCGCACACACCGTACAGGCTCAGCAAAAACCTAATTTGCGTTTTAGCTGTTCGCCGTATTTAAATTAGGCATCATCGCCAACATACGGGTTTGCTGTGCGCTCCTTGCCAAAAGTAGACATTGGCCCGTGCCCAGGCACAAACTGCACATCATCGCCAAGAGGCCATAACTTCGTTCTAATGGCATGAATTAAATCTGCGTGATTACCGCGTGGAAAATCTGTTCTGCCAATAGAACCTGCAAAGAGCACATCTCCTACGAGAGCTAAGCGATCCCCTCTATCAAAGAACACCACGTGCCCCGGCGTATGTCCAGGACAATGCAAAACTTCCAAATCCACATTTCCGATTTGCACATGATCGCCATCATTTAGCCAACGTGTTGGCTCAAAAACTTTAGCATGCCCAAAACCAAAACGCGCTGTTTGCTCAGGCAATTGATCGATCCAAAAACGCTCCTCAATTTGCGGGCCCTCAATCGGCACATTTAATTGATCAGCCAAATCTTTGGCAGCCGCACAGTGGTCTAAATGCCCATGGGTCAGCAGAATTTTCTTTACGGTTCCACCCATCTGCTTAACACCATCGAGAATTTTTTCGATATCACCCCCAGGATCAACAATGGCAGCATCACCTGTTTCTTGGCAAACCAAGATAGAGCAGTTTTGCTCAAAAGGCGTTACAGGAACAATTCCTAATTTAATCGGCATATATGTGTAGTACTTAAATTGATAGGCGACCAGTTTATGGCACTAAAGATAGAATATGTACAAAGGATAAAACATGAACACTCAAGAGACATTTAAATTTACACAAACTCACGAATGGGCTGATATTGAAGCTGACGGCCTTATCTGGGTTGGAATTAGCAATCATGCGCAAGAGGCTTTGGGTGATGTCATGTTTTTTCAGGCGCCAAAAATAGGTCAGTTAGTTAAGCAGGGTGAGGCTATCGCCGTAATTGAGTCTGTAAAAGCGGCTAGTGATATTCATGCGCCTATTAGCGGTGAGGTTGTTGCACTAAATGAAGAAATCGATACAGCACCCGAGCTTGTGAATGAAAAGCCATATTCAACTTGGCTTTTTAAGATTAAGCCGGGTTCTGAGCTTGCTACGGAACTTGGTGATTTGATGACCCCAGATCAATACAACTCGACGACTGGTGCTTAGCCATTAGATTGCAATTGGATCCCGCTCTATCAACCAACGAATACGCGATGCTTTACTGATACGTCCCTGAGACTCACTTCTTAGGTCTTGGTCAATCTTTTCTAAAACTTCTTGTAACAACTTTCGACTTTCGGATTCGATCACTAACTGAGCACGCTCCGATCCTGCTACCCTCATGACTGCCTTGGGAACTGGGTCATAGACTCGCAACTCCTTACTCAACAATCCTTGGTTTTTTAAGCGCCCCTTAAGCGCGCTTAAAAACTGAATGGACTTTTCTAGAGTTTTTGCTTCAGCGTGAACCAATCCTTGATAAGAGTAGGGCGGTAATTGGGCCTCCTCTCTTTCTCTAGCGATATGGGATAAAAAACCATCGACATCATGTCGCAACAAATATTGGTAAACGGCAGCCTCTGGATATTGTGTTTCGATATAAACATCACCACCAATTTGACCGTCGGTGCCAGATCTTCCAGCGCGACCGGCCACCTGCACAAGTTGTGCAAACAATCTTTCGGCAGCCCTAAAATCGGATGAATACAATCTGCTATCAGCATCAAGCACGGCAACTAAACCAATATTCTGATAATCATGCCCCTTGGCAATCATTTGAGTACCCACTACGATATCTACATTGCCATCGTGGATCTCCTGAAAAAGCGTTTCCGCTCCTTGGCTCTTTCTGCTCGAATCGGTATCCACTCGAAGCACTCTTGCAGTCGGCCACATTTCCTCTATGGCATCTTCTAATTTTTGAGTTCCTTGGCCCAGCGTTTTAAGATCTGCGTTTCCACAGTCTGGGCAAAACCTGGGGATAGGCTTTACTAAGCCACAATGATGACAACCCAATACCGATCTTTTTCCGAGTGCGCCAGCCTTATGCATCACCATATTTGATGAACATTGGGCGCATACTGATAACCAAGTACAAGCACTGCAACTGAGCACTGGTGCATAGCCTCTACGGTTTATCAATATTAAGCTTTGTTTGCCATCTTGCAGATTTGCTGTAATCGCATTAGCTAGGGTTTTAGTGATGAGGCTTTTTGTCTGGGGTCTATCTTTATCGCCAGGGCTAAATTGATTTTGCGGATCGCGTGAATTGACAAGATGCACTTTAGGTAATTGAGCCCCCTGTGCGCGCTGGTCCAGGCGAATATATTCATAACGACCCGCCTTCGCTGCCATCCACGTTTCTAGGGATGGCGTTGCCGAAGAAAGCAGAATTGGAATTTTCTGATCGTGGGCGCGCCATATCGCCAAATCTCTTGCGGAGTATCTGGTGCCTTCCTGTTGCTTATATGAAGGGTCATGTTCTTCATCAACCACAATGGCATGTAGGTTGGGGATGGGCGTCAATGCTGCCAGTCGTGTCCCCAAAATAATTCTAGCCTTCCCCGTCATTGCTTCATACCAAGCAACGCCCCTTTTGTTTTCTGTTATTCCGCTGTGGAGAACGGCCAATGTTTCATTAGGGAAATACGCCCGCACACGCCTCTCTAGCTGTGGCGTCAAATTTATTTCCGGCACCAACAGTAAGACCTGCGCTGCTTCATTCTTTAAGATACTGGCAAGCCAATTTAGAAATACTGCAGTCTTCCCGCTTCCCGTTTGTCCCTGCATCAAAATTGCGCGGAAATGTTTTCTTGTATTCCCACTCTCGCCGATTAACTGTTGCAAAGCATTTGTTTGCCCTTCATTTAATCGATCCACAGTAATGTAGCCCTCTACATGCGCGGTCGGCTTCTCTTTATTTTTTTTGTTTGCTGCGTTTTGCAATTTTTTAGGAATCTTGACCCAATTTTCTGGCTTACGCCACATCTTAGGAATGCTAGGCATGATCGTCTCACCCAGCGTATGCACATAATATTGGCTTGCAAAATTCATGAGCCTTAAGAGCCCTTGGTCCAAAGGGGGTAGAGGGGATAAATTCTCTACATTTCTTAATTTACTTAATTCATATTGAGAGTGATCACTTACATTTATTAATAAACCAAGCTCTTTTCCTCTTCCAAATGGCAACTCAAGCAGCTGCCCAACCCTAGGGAGGCAACCCAACTTTTCAGCATCCCATAAATAGTCAAATCCTTGGGATAAAGGCTTATCAATGACTACCTGGACCACTATGGGTTTTGCCATGTTTTACTTCTATTTTTTTATTTACCTGTGGATAAGTCTGTGGATATCATCGGATTATTTTGATTCTAGAGTTAATTTACTTGTAAATTCTCAATGCCTATTTTTTAGGCATTGTAAGAAAAAATCAATTAAATCAGATATTTATAGGCACTTGTAAAGGTGAATAATGATCATTGCCCGCAATCTCACTGAATTTTATCGGCAACCTAAAACTGTGCATAACTTTTTGTTTAAATTTAAGCCTAAGTTAGCAATTACTTTGTTTTATTACTTAGATCTAAGGGCTTTAGAGGTTTTAATCACTGATTCCGCCAAGATGGTAACGCTTTCAGGTGGCGTAAATTGAGAGATGCCGTGACCCAAATTGAAGATGTGGCCATCAAGAGGATGCAGGCCCGCCTTTAGCGCTGGAGCCTGAGCAAGATCCTCTAAAAGAGCGCTAGCTGCGTTTGCTATTTGCTTCGGCTCAGAGAATAAAACTAGAGGATCGAGATTGCCTTGAAATGACAAAGGCTTATCAATATCCAGCAATTGTTTTCTAGCGCGGCTTAACGACATTGTCCAATCGAGCGCAATGACATCAGCGCCAATTTGCGCCATATCGTTGAGCCAAATGCCGCCACCTTTGGTAAACGTAATGACAGGAATTTTTTTACCCTCGTATTCCCGAGGCAACAATGCAATCACTTTTTGCATAGCAGCCAAAGACATTTTTTGATACCAACCGTCTGGCAGTAAGCCGCCCCATGTATCAAAAATCATCAACGCCTGGGCGCCTGCTTTAACTTGTTCCGTTAAATAGGCGGCAACTGATTGCACATTAATATCCAAAATATGCTGAAGCAGGTCTGGCCGACTAAACATCATGGTCTTGGCATGACGAAAATCATCTGAGCCAGAACCATCAATCATGTAACACGCTAGGGTCCATGGGCTTCCGGAGAAACCAATCAACGGAACACGTTGTTTGCCGTCCTGAATAAGTGCTTTGCGAATTTCAGAAACCGCATCGAAAACATATTGCAGCTGACTCATGTCAGCTGCACGTAATTTTTTTACCGCCTCTTCCGTGCGCAGGGGATGATCAAAACTAGGGCCTTCTCCAGTGGTAAATTTCAAGCCCAATCCCATTGCATCGGGAATGGTCAAAATATCGGAAAATAAAATAGCCGCATCCAATGGGTATCGATCTAGAGGTTGAAGGGTCACCTCAGTCGCATAAGCGGGATTTTTTGCAAGGCCAAGAAAACTACCAGCTCTTGCCCTAGTTGCGTTGTACTCAGGAAGATACCGCCCAGCTTGGCGCATGAGCCAAAGCGGAGTTTGGTCAACCGCTTCGCCTAAACAGGCTTTTAAAAACCGGTCATTTAATAGCAAGGGGATAGCCAGTTTTTATTTTTTACGACGAAAACGTGCAATTGCAGCCAACTGGGCCGCAGCAACAGCGAACTCTGATTGCGCCAAGGCCAAATCAAAATCACTACTACGATTTTGCATAGCCTCTTCAGCACGCTTTTTAGCTTCTGTTGCTTTAGCTTCATCAAGATCATGCCCGCGAATAGCGGTATCCGCTAAAACAGTGACATGATCTGGCTGAACTTCTAAATAACCACCCGCCACAAACACAAATTCTTCATCGCCATCTGTTTTTTCAATACGAACCGAACCAGGACGAATGCGGGTGATTAAAGGCGTGTGGCCGCGCAAAATACCAAGCTCGCCAGTTTCACCGGGAAGCGCAACAAACTTAGCTTCTCCGCTGAAAATAGACTTCTCAGCACTGACTACATCGACGCGTATGGTTGACATAATTTCCCTAGATGAGTTCGATTAAAGCTTCTTAGCCTTCTCGATGGCTTCATCAATTGAACCCACCATATAGAACGCTTGCTCAGGCAAATGATCCAACTCACCGCTACAAATCATCTTGAAGCCACGAATGGTTTCTTTCAATGGAACGTATTTGCCTGGTGAACCAGTAAATACTTCGGCAACGTGAAATGGTTGGGACAAGAAACGCTGAATCTTACGCGCACGCGATACAGCCAACTTATCTTCTGGTGACAATTCGTCCATACCCAAAATTGCAATAATGTCACGTAATTCTTTGTAGCGTTGCAATGTCATCTGTACATCACGAGCCACTTCATAGTGCTCTTGACCAACTACTTGTGGGTCAAGTTGGCGACTGGTTGAATCCAACGGATCAACCGCTGGGTAAATACCCAATGCAGCGATGTCGCGTGACAACACAACTGTGGAATCTAAATGCAAGAAGGTTGTTGCGGGAGATGGGTCGGTCAAGTCATCCGCAGGAACGTAAACGGCCTGAATAGAAGTAACGGAACCAGTCTTGGTAGAAGTAATCCGCTCTTGCAACTTACCCATTTCTTCGGCCAATGTAGGTTGGTAACCCACAGCTGAAGGCATACGGCCGAGCAACGCAGATACTTCTGTGCCAGCAAGTGTGTAACGATAAATATTGTCAACGAAGAACAAAATATCACGACCTTCGTCACGGAACGCTTCGGCCATCGTCAAACCAGTTAACGCAACGCGCAAACGGTTGCCAGGAGGTTCATTCATTTGACCAAACACCATTGCCACTTTGTCGATAACGTTAGATTCTTTCATCTCGTGGTAAAAGTCATTACCTTCACGAGTACGCTCACCAACACCAGCAAACACAGACAAACCAGAGTGTTGCTTAGCGATGTTGTTAATCAATTCCATCATGTTCACTGTCTTACCAACACCTGCGCCACCGAACAATCCAACTTTACCGCCTTTAGCAAATGGGCAAACCAAGTCAATAACCTTAATACCTGTTTCGAGCAAGTCAACAGAAGGTGAGAGTTCATCGAACTTAGGAGCTGGCTGGTGAATCGCACGACGCTCTTCAGTTGCAATAGGACCCGCATCATCAATTGGACGACCCAAAACGTCCATGATACGACCGAGGGTTGCCGGGCCAACAGGTACAGAAATTGGCTTGCCAGTAGATTTCACTTCCATGCCACGACGCAAGCCATCGCTTGCACCCATGGCAATCGCGCGCACTACGCCGTCGCCGATTTGTTGCTGCACTTCAAGGGTCAAGCCTTTTTCAGCAAATGATTTTTCACCGCCATCAACCAATGTCAACGCATCATAAATGTTTGGCATTTTGTCGCGTGGGAACTGAATGTCCACCACTGGACCGATACATTGCACGATATTTCCGTTACTCATCGCATTTCTCCGCTTTTAATTCCTAAATTCTTTCGTATTCCTAAACGCCGACCGCTTAAACAGCAGCCGCTCCGCCAACAATCTCTGACAACTCTTTAGTAATAGCAGCTTGTCGTGTCTTGTTGTAATCCAATTGCAACTCGCCAATCACATTCTTCGCATTATCTGAAGCGGCCTTCATTGAGACCATGCGAGCAGATTGCTCAGAAGCCATATTTTCAGCAACCGCCTGATAAATCATTGCCTCTACATAACGCTTGAGTAAGCCATTCAAAATAGACTCTGCGTCAGGTTCGTAAATGTAATCCCAAGAATTGCCTGGCCGCTCTTCTGGAGCCAAAGCCGCTGGCTCTAAAGGCAAAAGTTTTTCTAGCACAGGCTCTTGTTTCATTGCATTCACAAAGCGGGTGTATGCCAAGTAAACAGCATCTATCTCGCCACGCTCGAATGCCTCTAATTGGGCAATAATCGCGCCAATCAAAACATCCATATGTGGCGTGTCGCCAATTTGAATTGTTTGAGATAGTAGTTTTGCTTTGGAACGATTCAAAAACTGTAGGCCTTTTGAGCCAATTGCGGTATACGCAATCTCGACACTTTTTTCTTGAAACTCACGCACTTGGTTTGCGATCAAACGCAAAACATTGGTATTTAAACCGCCGCATAAGCCCTTGTCTGTTGTAACCAAAATAGTGCCAACCTTCTTGACTTCTCGAGTCACCATATAAGCAGGGCGAAACTCGGGATTAGCTTTTGAAAGGTTGGCAACAATCTCACGAATTTTTTCAGCATATGGACGCGCATTACGCATGCGCTCCTGAGCGCGCCGCATCTTGGATGCGGCGACCATTTCCATTGCCTTTGTGATCTTGCGCGTGTTTTGCACGCTCTTGATCTTGGATCGTATCTCTTTTGTGCTTGCCATGATTTATTCGAGCCCTCTTAGAAAGAGGCTGAGCGCTTATAATCCTCGATTGCAGCACGCAAAGCAGTTTCGTCATCCTTGCTCAGGTCTTTGGTTTCTTCAATACGCGCAACTAGGTCAGCATATTTAGATTTCAAATGATCTTGCAAACCTTTTTCGAATACTAGTACGTTCTTCACTTCGAGGTCATCAAAGAAACCATTGTTTACCGCGAACAATGAAGCAGCCATTTCCCAAACTTGCAATGGTCTGTACTGTGCTTGCTTACATAATTCAGTAACGCGACGGCCACGCTCCAACTGCTTACGGGTTGCTTCATCAAGATCAGAAGCAAACTGAGCAAATGCCGCCAATTCACGATATTGCGCCAAATCGGTACGAATACCGCCAGACAATTTCTTAATTACCTTAGTTTGGGCCGCACCACCAACGCGTGAAACAGAAATACCCGCGTTAATTGCTGGACGCACACCAGCGTTGAACAAATCAGTTTCCAAGAAGATCTGACCGTCAGTAATCGAAATCACGTTGGTTGGAACGAACGCAGAAACGTCACCAGCTTGGGTTTCAATAATTGGCAACGCAGTCAAAGAACCTGTCTTGCCTTTTACTGAACCATTTGTAAATTTTTCTACATAATCAGCATTTACACGAGCAGCGCGCTCAAGCAAGCGTGAGTGGAGATAGAACACGTCGCCAGGATATGCTTCGCGACCTGGTGGGCGGCGCAACAGCAAAGAAATCTGACGATATGCAACTGCTTGTTTTGTTAAATCATCATAAACAATCAAAGCATCTTCGCCGCGATCGCGGAAGTATTCGCCCATTGTGCAGCCTGCATATGCAGATAAATACTGCATCGCTGCAGAATCAGAAGCACTCGCCGCAACAACTACGGTGTACTCCATTGCGCCCAATTCTGTGAGCTTGCGCACAACGTTAGCAATAGTGGATGCTTTTTGACCAATCGCAACGTAGACGCAATAAACGCCTTTGCCTTTTTGGTTAATGATCGCGTCAATTGCAACAGCTGTCTTACCTGTTTGGCGGTCACCAATGATCAATTCGCGTTGACCGCGGCCAATTGGAACCATTGCATCAATCGCCTTCAAACCAGTTTGAACTGGCTGACTAACTGATTGACGCGCAATAACGCCTGGGGCAACTTTTTCGATAAAGTCAGTTAACTTTGCGTTTACTGGACCCTTGCCATCAATTGGCTGACCAAGCGCATCTACTACACGGCCAAGCAATTCTGGGCCTACTGGAACTTCCAAAATGCGGCCAGTACATTTAACTGGGTCACCCTCTTTAATATGAGTGTATTCACCCAAAACCACGGCGCCAACTGAATCGCGCTCAAGATTTAATGCGAGGCCAATAGTGTTGCCAGGAAATTCCAGCATTTCCCCCTGCATCACACCAGACAAGCCATGTACACGGCAAATACCATCGGTCACTGAAATGACAGTGCCTTCGTTGCGAAGCTGGGAGTCAACGCCCATTTCGCTAATTCGGCTTTTGATCAGCTCGCTGATCTCGGAAGGGTTGAGTTGCATTACTTACTCCTGGGTCTTATTTCGTATGTTCTTAATAGGGATAACTTATGCGCCAAGACTTGCTTGCATTTGAGCCAACTGTGCCTTAACTGAACTATCCAAAACTTCATCGCCAACTTGAATGCGCACACCGCCAATCAATGCTGGGTCAACTTGAATAGTTGGGCGCAATTCTTTACCCCCAAAACGCTTCTTCAAACTTGACAACAAATCTTTTAACGCGGAACCCTCGAGAGGGAATGCGCTAGTAATTATTACTTCTGCGGCACCTTCGCTTTTATTTTTCATTGCCTCAAATTGACGCGCAATTTCAGGCAAGGCGGCTAAACGATGGTTTTGATTCAAAAGACTCAAAAAGCTAACGGTCTTGCCATCCAGCTTTGTTTTCACCATGCCAGAAAGAAGCTTGGTCAGGTCATCCGCAGATACCTTTGGATTATTTGATAAGACACTAATTTCTGGCAACTCAGCAAGCTGAGCCAACTCGCTTAACTGCTCCAAAGAAGCAGCAAACTCAGCAGGCTTAGCACTTTGAAAAAGCGCTTCAGCGTAAGGGCGTGCAATTGTGGCTAATTCAGCCATATCAGAGCTCTGCCTTTAATTGATCAAGTAAAGCGCCATGAGCTTTCGCATCAACTTCGCGACGCAATATTTGCTCGGCGCCCTTCACAGCTAAAACAGCAACCTCGGCACGCAACACTTCTCGTGCGCGCACTACTTGCTGTGCTGCATCTTCTTTGGCTTGAGTAATGATGCGGGCAGCCTCCAATTGTGCATTCGCACGAATTTCTTCTGCAGACATTTGCGCACGCTTTTCAGCGTCAGCAACACGCAAAGCACCTTCTTGACGTGCCTTCGATAACTCCAACTCGGCAGCGCTATTTGCGAGAACTAATTCTTCTTTTCCGCGCTCGGCCGCAGCCAAACCATCAGCAATTTTGGTTGAACGTTCGTCCAATGCCTTAACAAGTGGTGGCCACACGAAGCGTGCAACTACCCACCATAAGACAAAGAAAACGATCATTTGCGCGAATAGGGTCGCGTTCAGATTCACGATATTCCTTTCAGTATTGTTGAGAACGGTTGGATGACCACTTGGTCATCCACGCCAAAACAATTACTTAATAACTGCGAGCAGTGGGTTTGCAAACGCAAACAACATTGCAACACCAACGCCGATCAAAAACGCAGCGTCAATCAAACCAGCTAGCAAGAACATCTTGGTTTGCAATTCATTAATCAATTCTGGTTGACGAGCAGCACCTTCAATGAATTTACCGCCCATTAAGCCAATGCCCAAACAGGCACCTAAAGCGCCTAGGCCGATGATAAGGCCAATACCGACAGCGGTTAGTCCTTGAATGTTGGCTAAGAATGCTTGCATGTTTACTCCTAAGTATTAAAAGTGAGGTTAAAAATAAAAAATTAATGGTGACTATGAGCTTGCCCAATGTAAACCAAGGTCAACATCATGAAAATAAAAGCTTGCAACAAAATTACCAAAATATGGAAGATCGCCCAGGCGGAACCAGCGAGCACATTGCCAACAAAGCCAAGCATGTACAAATCCAGGTTAAAGGTCCACATACTTCCCAAGAGGGCTATCAGTAAAAAAATGAGTTCGCCAGCGTACATGTTGCCGAAAAGTCGCATTCCCAATGAAACACCTTTAGCAACATATTCAATAATGTTTAAAACAAGATTAAACGGAGCCAAATACCACTTTGCACCAAACGGGGCTGAAATCAACTCATGCATAAAGCCACCAATGCCTTTAACTTTGAAGCTATAGAAAAAGACCAAGAGAAGCACTGAGAATGACAAACCAAGGGTGGCGTTCAAGTCGGTAGTAGGCACGATTTTGTGATGGGGCACATGAATCCCGAAACCACCAATAAATTGATTTACGCCGAAGATCCAGTCCACCGGAACCAAGTCAAGCGTATTTAAAAGAATGATCCAACAAAATACAAATAAAGCTAAGGGAGCAATATAAGATCTGTCGCCATGCACAATCCCCTTTGATTGTGTCTCGACCATTTCAACAAGCATCTCAACTAAGCACTGAAAACGTCCTGGCACACCAGGAGACGCTCTACGAGCAGCGATCACCAAGAAGAAAACAGCTAACAGCCCCATGAGGGTTGTCCAAAAAATAGTATCTATGTTTAAGACGCTGAAATCAATGATAGAGCCTTGTGCACCACCAACTGTATTGAAGTTTTGCAAATGCTCTGAAATATAAGCAGTAGGGGTAAGCGGTTTGCTAGCCACATGATGGGCTACCTCGACTGCTGCGTTGACTTCGCTAGACATCTCTAAACTTGTCCTTATTTATTTACTGCTTATTACTTCCAAAACCACCCCAACAAGTAACACTTGAGTGTGACCAAATAAGTAACAAGCAATGGTATCCATTTCAAATCAGGTTGCTTCACGGCAAAACCAATAAACAAAAGAATAGTTACCAGTATTTTTATAAATTCACCGGAAACCACTGCCGTTAAATAACCGCCGGCATTTGGGCTTGATTTATTACTTTTTTTTGCTACTTCAAGTCGCGCTAAAAACAACGCGGAAGGCAAAAATCCAATCAAGCCACCAACCAAAGCCGAATAAGTATAAACGGTTCTATCTAACGGCTTAGCGAAAAAGTAACAAAGGCTAGCAATAATTAGGGTAAGCACCACCTGACTAGCAATAATTAACCAGCCATTGAGTGAAGAAAAATTTTTAGGTTTTTCTTTACGTAACGCATCCATTTCAGTTTTACTAAGTACTTTAAATGCGTCTTCGTCAACCTCTTCCCACCCATGCGTATTTATTGGACAATTTTTATTCACTAAATGCTTCCGCAAGATTTAAAAAATGGGTCTTAATCAGTCGTAATACCCAGCTTTTTTAACAAGGAATCAAGCTCATCAAACTGACTAAAGCGGATTCTGAGTTCCCCGCCCTTGCCTTTGAGCTTAAATTCCGCATTTAAGCCAATTAAATCCGCAATTTCTTGCGTTAAACGGTGTATGTCTGCATCTTGGCCTACGTTACTGGAGGTGCTGGATGCTTTTTTAGCCTTTTTATCCCCTATCTGACCGCCAGCCAAAACTAGCGCCGTAGCCATTTTTTCGGCTTCGCGAACCGAGAGTCCCTGAGCCGCAATTTTCTGGGCTAGAGCAACCTGACTGACGCCAGGCAATGGGAGCAAAGCGCGTGCATGCCCCATATCAATTTCTCCAGCCAACAGCATTGTCTGAACTGGTTTAGCGAGCTGACTCAAACGCAAAAGATTACTAATAGCACTACGTGACTTGCCAACCGCCTTGGCTGCTTGTTCGTGAGTAAAGCCAAACTCTTCAATTAATCTTGCTAAACCCTGCGATTCTTCAAGAGGATTTAAATCCTCACGCTGCATATTTTCAACCAAGGCCATTGCCGCCGCCGCTTGATCGTCCGCACCAGAAACCAGCACCGGCACTTCTTTTAAGCCAACCAAGCCTGCCGCACGAAAGCGCCTTTCACCAGCAATAATTTCATATTTACCAGCGCCCACCAAGCGCACCAACAATGGCTGCATGACCCCCTGTTCGCGAATGCTTTCAGCCAACTCTTGCAATGCGCCCGCTTCCATTTTTTGACGCGGCTGATACTTGCCAGCCTGCAGTGCCGTTAGAGGCAAGCGGTTGATTTCTGTGACGGGGGTTGCTTTCTGCGATTTCTCACCAAGCAATGCTTCGAGCCCGCGGCCCAAGCCTTTTTTCTTTATAGCAACCATGATTTCCTAAAGTGTTCTCCGCCTTTACATTTGTTTAATGCGCTCAACCATCTCAGCACCAAACTCTAAATATGCCTTTGCACCACGCGATGACCTATCAAAGGCAACCCCAGGAAGCCCATAGGACGGGGCTTCAGCAAGTCTCACATTGCGTGGAATGATGGTCTTAAATACTTTATCGCCAAAATGCTCTAGCAGCTGATCTGATACTTGCTGCTGTAGCGTCATGCGCGCATCAAACATCACCCTCAATAATCCAATAATCACGAGATCTGGGTTTAAGTTTGCGTGGACCTGTTTAATGGTGTTCACCAAGTCAGACAATCCTTCTAATGCAAAATATTCACATTGCATTGGCACGATCACGCCATTAGCGGCACATAATCCATTCAAGGTAAGTAGCGATAGCGCAGGGGGGCAATCGATCAAAATAAAATCGTAGTCATTTGCAACTTCTGCAAGCGCATCTTTCAAGCGTTGCTCGCGTGAGCCTAAATCCACCAACTCAATTTCAGCGCCCGCTAAATCTCTATTCGCAGGCAAGACATCAAAACTCGAGCTTTCACATCGCTGTGTACAACCTTTCACAGAGGCAAGACCAATCAATACTTGATAAACACTGTTATTCAAATCGGCTTTTTCAATGCCAGAACCCATCGTTGCGTTTCCTTGCGGATCGAGGTCTACTAACAAAACGCGTTGATTGTGACCCGCTAAACCTGCGGCTAAATTAACGGCTGTGGTTGTTTTTCCAACGCCGCCTTTTTGATTCGCAATACAGAATATTTTTGCCATAGCTACTCTCCGTGAGCCCGCTCTAAAGGGGTCATTTTCTCACGGGGTGTTAATACCAAGAGATGTCTTTCTACAGCCAAATTCGGGATACGCAGTGGTTCATCCGCCACCAAAAGCCAATCGTCCATATTCACATCCTCCATCTCTTCATTCGCTTTTTTGCCTTTCATTGCAAAAACCAAACCATTGGGCTTTAAGAGGGGATATGAAAGCTCCAGAAACCGCGCCAAATTAGTAAATGCACGCGAAATCACCGCATCAAATTGATTTGGTTGTTGCACCGCAACAACTTCTACACGCTCACTAAGCACTTCAATATTCTTTAATTTCAGCCTCCCGCGAATGTGCTGCAAAAACGCTGTTTTCTTGCGAACAGCCTCAATTAAGGTCAAGCGCCATTCTGGCTGCAAAATCGCAATTGGAATGGCAGGCAAACCGCCGCCGGATCCTAAGTCTGCAATTTTTGGAAATGGCACACGAAAGAATTGCCCCATCACTGGTAAAACGGCAATAGAATCAATGAGATGCAATCTGACAGACTCTTGCTCACCCTCGATCGCAGTCAAGTTATGGACCCGATTCCATCGTCCCATCTCATGCAAAAATAACTCTAAATTGGCAATATTTTCTGCGCTTAGGTCTAAACCCAACTCTTGAATACCCAATGCTAGGAGGTCCTGGCTCACGCTAACTCTTGGGAGCGGCCCAAGCCCTTTTTGAGATGCACCAATAGCAATGAAAGGGCGGCTGGGGTCACCCCTGATATTCTACCGGCCTGACCTAAAGTTGCAGGCTTGTGTAAATTGAGCTTTTGCTGAACCTCTTTAGAGAGACCCAAAACCTGCGTGTAGTCCAATGATTCTGGCAGGGGGTAGTTCTCGTTATGCTCTTGACGGGTAATTTCTACAGCCTGCCTATCTATATAGCCTCGATACTTCACTGAAATCTCAACCTGATCTGCGATCTGTTGCGCCAGCCTAGAGTCTTCATCCAAGACTCCTGGAGACCACATTCCTCCAGATAAGCTTGTGAGCGCCTGATAAGTCACCCCTGGGCGCCTCAAAATATCAGCCAAAGTGCCCTCGTGGGATAAATCTTGGCCCAATAGGCCAGCCACTGCAGAGGCAGACTCGTGTTTGGGCCCAACCCAAATTTCCTGTAAACGAGCTGTTTCACGTGAAACAGCCTCTTGTTTTCTGCAGAACACTGCCCATCGATAGTCGTCCACCAAACCTAAATCACGGCCGATTTTTGTTAGGCGCATATCTGCATTGTCTTCTCTCAGGCTTAGCCGATATTCAGCACGACTAGTAAACATGCGATAGGGCTCTTGAACACCCCGAGTAATGAGGTCATCAACTAGCACTCCGATATAAGCCTCGCTACGCTTAGGCAGCCAAGGCTCTTTGCCTTGAGCCGCAAGTCCAGCATTAATTCCAGCCAACATACCCTGAGCTGCCGCCTCTTCATAGCCTGTAGTGCCATTAATCTGACCAGCAAAATAGAGGCCGGAGATCGCCTTTGTTTCTAAACTGTGGCGCAATTGGCGCGGATCGAAGTAATCATATTCAATCGCATACCCAGGTCTAACGATAACTGCAGACTCTAAACCCCGAATGCTTCTAACTAAATTCCACTGGACATCGAAGGGTAAGCTGGTAGAAATACCATTCGGATAAAACTCATGCGTTGTTAAGCCCTCTGGCTCTAAAAAGATTTGATGGCTGTTTCTAGAGGCAAAGCGATGAATCTTGTCTTCAATAGAAGGGCAGTAGCGTGGGCCAACACCCTCAATCACACCGGTATACATCGGCGAACGATCTAAACCAGCACGAATAATGTCATGTGTCTGTTCATTTGTATGGGAAATCCAGCAAGGAACCTGTCTAGGATGCTGCTCTGGACGACCCAAATAAGAAAACACGGGAACCGGATCCAAATCTCCAGGTTGTTCAAGCATGACCGAGAAATCAATGGTGCGGCCATCAATTCGAGGTGGAGTGCCAGTCTTGAGCCTTCCCTGCGGGAGCTTTAGCTCCTTCAATCTGGCCGATAAAGACACCGCCGCCGGATCCCCAGCGCGGCCACCAGCATAGTTGTTGAGGCCTACGTGAATTCTGCCATCCAAAAAGGTTCCCGCAGTCAGCACCACCTTTTTGGCCATGAATTCTAGGCCCATCTGGGTAATAACACCCTGAACCTCGTCACCCTTAACCAATAAATCATCAACAGCTGCCTGGAATAGACTGAGATTCTCTTGGTTCTCAAGTCGTCGGCGAATAGCTGCCTTATATAAAACCCTGTCACCTTGAGCGCGAGTAGCTTGAACTGCAGGCCCTTTACTAGAATTCAAAATCCTAAACTGAATGCCAGCTTCATCTGTTGCGGCTGCCATTGCACCACCCATGGCATCAATTTCTTTGACTAAGTGGCCCTTACCAATGCCACCGATAGAGGGGTTGCAACTCATAGCGCCCAAGTTTTCAATGCTGTGCGTAATAAGCAGGGTGTCGCAACCCATACGGGCCGAGGCAAGGGCGGCCTCAGTCCCGGCGTGACCGCCTCCGACCACTATGACATCAAAACTCTTGGAATAACGCATGATTTGCCTCAGATAGGGCGATGATCATAGCATTTTGTATGTTTCACGTGAAACAAAAACAACAAACAGTCTTAAACAATCAACAATAAAATTTGTAAGTCATTGATTTTATTGTATATTTATACATAGAATGAATTTTCACTCGCCAGAACCGCACAACACTAGAGCCATTACAATCGGAAAATGGACCTATCTATAGCACCAAAATTATTAGAACTACAGGGGCGTACAAGATCATTCATACGCGACCAAATCATTCCTTTAGAAAACGATCCGCGTCAAGATGAGCATGGCCCATCCGAGGAGTTACGAAAAGAATTAATTGAGCTTGCGCGTCGCGCAGGCTTGCTAACGCCGCATGCATCCATTGAGATGGGCGGTTTGGGGCTCACTCATTCAGAAAAAGCTGTTGTATTTGAAGAGGCGGGCTACTCATGGTTAGGGCCAACAGCCATGAATATTCACGCTCCGGATGAAGGCAACATTCACTTGCTAGAAGAAATAGCCACGCCAGAGCAAAAAGAGCGCTGGCTAAGACCCTTAGTGGCGGGGAAAATTCGCTCTTGTTTTGCAATGACCGAGCCCGCGCCGGGAGCTGGGTCAGACCCATTAATGCTAATGACTACCGCCATCAAAGATGGTGATGACTATCTCATTAGTGGAACCAAGTGGTTTATTACTGGGGCGGATAGGGCAGATTTTGCAATCATCATGGCGCGACTTGAAGATGGCACTGCAACGATGTTTCTTTCTGATATGAAAGCAGCTGGAATTAAATTAGTACG
>Ga0316228_1001937_pt1 | contig 19324 bp, 15 predicted proteins | sample TBH18021metaG_FD_206005 | JGI IMG/M metagenome (GOLD analysis project Ga0316228, IMG submission 206005) | Freshwater microbial communities from Trout Bog Lake, Wisconsin, USA - TBH18021 | ecosystem: Environmental > Aquatic > Freshwater > Lake > Hypolimnion/Profundal zone | place: USA: Wisconsin... | reverse complement strand
GCCATCAAACGCTACATCGCCGAGCACAACCGGAGCGCCAAACCCTTCGTCTGGACCAAACCCGCCACCGACATCCTCGCCGCCGTCAGCCGATTCCCTGAACCATCCGTCTGAGTCAGTGCACTAGGCTGGCCTTCATTATTACGCATCTGCGCGCGACGTGCGTTCGCGGCGGTAAATCGATCGTGCGTGACGTAGCCGCTGTGACCGATGGGAGGGGCCGCGTCATGCTCTCGGGCTGACGCTGAGCAGTCAGCACGCCTTCAGCAGCGGCGTGCGTGCCTCAACCCCGCCGGTCCCACGGGCCGACAGCGGGGTCGGGTTGGTGGCGGGGCGGGTCCCGCCGGCGACTCGGAGTAAAGCATGCCTTCTCCAACTCAGGGCCATATTCAGACCCTCTCCTCGGTACCAGCGGCCTTTCAGCCGGCGCCCTGCCCTGCTGGATCCATCTCAATGCCACATTCGCATCCGCGGCCGTTTGACGAGCCGCGTGTCGCCGCCATCCCGCTCAGCGCATGAGGGTGGTGATGTCGAACCGCATCATCTCCTGGGCGGCTGCCTTGCGCGAGTTGAAGGATGACCGCGCTGTCCGCTCTGCGATTCGCGAGGAGCGCCTGCGCACGAACGCCGGTTTGCGCGGCGCGCCTGCGCTCGCCATGAGCGTTTGGCGCGGGCGCTCCGGCCGTCGCTACGTCGTGATCATCCAGCCGCTCGACGCCCCAGACCTCGTCGCCGAGCACGCGGCCGTCATTCTCGCGGTCGCTCGCGACGAGCAAGGACAGGCCTCGATTGTCGCGGCCCGCGCCTGCGAGACCGGCGATCCTAGCTTTCTCGGCTGGCTCGCCGCCTGTGCTGGGCTCGGCGCGCGCGAACTGCACGCCTACCGGTTGGCCGAGATCCGGTCTGAGCGCGCCGAGATCGCGGCTGACCTGGGCGGGCCGACCGCGGGCAGCACTGCGGGGGTGGGGTGATGGCGCGGCGTGAGTTCAGCAAGGCGGTGTTGCGCGCCGCCCTCGCCCGAGCTGACGGGCGCTGCGAGGGTGTGCTCACGGACGGCAGCCGCTGTCCATGCGCGCTTCAGGTCGGGTGGTTCCATTACGACCACATCGTCCCGGCCGCGCTGACCGAGGATGCCTCATTGGAAAACTGTCAGGTGCTGTGCCGCCCCTGTCACGCGGCCAAGACGGTAGTCGATGTCGGCGTGATCGCGCGGGTGCGGCGGATGCACGACCGGCACGCGGGCATTCTAAAGCCGCACCGCCGCCTTTTGCCAGGCGGCAAGGCGAGCTCATATAAGCGTCTCATTAGCGGACGCCTTGTCCGGCGCCATCCCATCGAACAACAGGAGTAAGGCGATTAAGCGGGACAGACTACGTTGTAGGCCGAGCTCTGACGGATCACTGGCGAGCTATGCCGGAGATTGGATGACGACGGAGGTTTGAAGGCGGCGTATCGAGGCGGGTGTCAAGCCTGCCAGAACCTCTGAGCGAGAGCGATACGCCATGGAGACACCTACCAACGTCGTCCGGCTTCGTCATCCCGAAGACCTCGATGATCCCCTGACCGAAGTGCTGCGTAGCGGCGCCCGCCGCCTGCTTGCCCAAGCCGTCGAGCTGGAGGCCGGTGCCTTCTTGAGTGCGATGCAGGATCTGCGACTGCAGGATGGACGGGCACGGCTGGTGCGGCACGGTCACGGGCCGGAGCGGGCGATCCAGACCGGCATCGGCCCGGTGCCGGTCGCGCGGGTCCGCGTGCAGGATCGCGGTGCGAGCGGGTCTGAGGACCGGGTCAGGTTCACCTCGACGCTCCTGCCGAAGTGGGCGCGGCGCACCCGCAGCGTGGATGCGCTGCTGCCGGTCCTGTACCTGCGCGGTGTCTCGACCGGCGACTTCCAGGACGCGCTGGCCGCGCTGCTGGGTCGTGACGCCCCGAACCTCTCGCCGGCCGTCATCGCCCGGCTGACCGCGGCCTGGGCGGACGAGTATGCCCGCTGGCAGGGCCGCGATCTCTCCGCGCGCCGCTATGCCTACGTCTGGGCCGACGGCGTCTACCTGAAGGCGCGGATGGAGGAGCAGGCCGAGTGCATGCTCGTGCTGATCGGGGCGACGCCCGAGGGTCGCAAGGAGCTCGTCGGCTTCCAGGTGGGCGTGCGCGAGAGTGCCCAGAGCTGGCGGGAGCTGCTCGTCGACGTGAAGCGGCGCGGGCTGTCGATCGCGCCCGAGATCGCGGTTGGCGACGGCGCTCTCGGCTTCTGGCGGGCGCTGGACGAGGTCTTCCCCGGCACCGCTCACCAGCGGTGTTGGGTTCACAAGGCAGCCAACGTCCTCGACAAGGTGCCGAAGTCTGTCCAGCCGGCGACGAAGGCGGACCTGCGCGAGATCCACGGCGCGCCGACCCGCGCGGAGGCCAAGGTGGCGCTGACCGTCTTCCTCGAGAAATACGGGCCAAATACCCCCGCGCCACTGCCTGCCTGACCAAGGATCGGGAGGTGCTGCTGGCGTTCTACGACTTCCCGGCCGAGCACTGGGACCACCTGCGCAGCTCGAACCCGACCGAGAGCGTGTTCTCCACGGTGCGGCATCGGGCCGTGCGAACCAAAGGGGCGCTCTCGGCCACGACCGCCAAGCTGATGGTGTTCAAGCTGGTGATGGCGGCGTCGAAAACATGGCGTCGGCTAAAGGGCGAAAACCAGTTGCCGAAGGTCGTGGCCAGCGTCATCTTCCGCGACGGGACCGAGGTCGCCGCGAGCCCAGATCACCGCGTCGCCTAACCGCCTTCGTCACCTATAATCCTGCACAGCTCTTCCCTGACTGCTATTGCACGCAGCACACATCCGCCACGCCTTGACACAGCCGGTAAACGACCGGAAGACGCTGGCCCATCATCTAGGTTGGGTTCGGCGAGGCGGATGTACGGCCCGAAGTGGCCTGAGCAGAGAGGTCCGCAGCGGTTCGCGACAGGATCGTCGGGGAGAACGCTGGCATGGACGTCGTTGAGACTGAAATTCCAGACGTGAAGCGGATTGTACCGAAACACTCTGGCAATGTGCGTGGCTGGTTCTCGGAGGGGTTCCGAGCCGACGCTATGGCATGCGCGGGCATCACCGCGGCCTTGAGACCGGACACCAGTTCCTACTCAGCGCCACAAAGCACGATCCGCGACCTGCATGCCCAGATCGCCACCCGAATCCTGTCCAAGCTGATCTACATGATCCAGTGCGCAATCCGGGAAGTCACGACAGAGTGCCGACACAGAGTTCCGGCGTTAGGCAGTGGTGCAGTGGCCACCGAGAGCCGTGTCTGCTCGGCTATCAGTCCAGCCTACCTCGTGCGTACCAACACCGTCGGCAGGCAATCCATGTTGAATGCCACCCACCGGCACGACGAGGCGCTGCCGGAACCCGGAAAGACGACCTTTTGGCCATTTCGCCTGTCGAGAGAAGAGAATGTTTGTGACGTTTGAAATGGATCCTTCGCGATTCCCAGGTCTTTGGAGCATCTTAGCGCGGGCATCGTTGCCGCCGGCGGGATCATCAGAAGATAAGTTTTTTGCTGGCGCGGCAAACATCAAATACCACAATACAGCCATTTTTGGAGAAATTCTCAATGAGACTCTGAAAAATTCTAGGGCCGAATGGGTACTTATATCAAAAAATCAAAAACTCATCTTGGATGAGTGTCTCGGCCAGCGCATCGAAAACATGTTCGCCGAGCTTAAGGGCAATACCGATCAGATTACTCTTCTTAGCGGCGGGGGTCTTGGCATCAATAACGAATCTTATTGTGCATACTACAGCTCTATAGATCCATTTATCAAATTTCATCCAAATTATTACCCTATTACTGATTCTATGGCAGAGTTGTATGTCGTGTCGGCTCGAGACGCAAGAGATTACATTCGACAGAACGGATTTGAGTTTGATGAGTCTTTTGAGCTCGCTATGATCATGTTTGGATATGCAAGTAAAAATAAAATTAGCCTCTTCACTCCCTCTCTGGCAGCGGGGATAAACGGAAATTTCCTTAAGCGGGATGTGTCAGCGGTTGCTGAGCAGATCAAGCAGCTGCCAACTCCTCTCACCTCAGACCAAACGTTGCCCACCTTAGACGGAATTATAGCTACGGCGCGGCAACTCGAAACCGATGAGATTGGACGTCCGCTCCCGTCCGCGGCACGTCTATCTGCTCAAGCCGTAGAGGAGGCCCTTATTACCTTTGCCGAGAGGCCTACAATTTCGATTGTCACCCGAACGCAATTCAAGCGGACATTCCTGTTGCGGCGTCTCCTGACTAGTATATCACGGGCAAGAGTAGATTCACTGCCGATCGAAATAATACTTTCCAGTGATATAGAGGAACAGAAGGCGCAAGATCATTTAAGATTACTGAGTCGAGACTTCCCAAATTTAATCATTAAATTATGTTTGAATAGGCGGCCCGAGTACAGTCGGGTGGCTAATCTATTTGGCGGGGCGGAGACAGCCAGCGGCGATTATGTGTGGTTTATGGATGATGATGATTATGTCGATTTGTTCGCATTTCGAGCAATCCAAGGCGTTTTCTTTTGCGGATCCAGACCCTTTATAGTCGGGGATTGCACGGTACATAAGGAACACTGGGACCTGAGCGATCAAGAATTTCCAGTTTTGGCAAGAACAAATGTCGCGAACAATTATCCTGGCTCCCATTGGCCGAGGTTGTTTTTCGGCGTGAATCACCTTCCAATTTGCGGCGCCGTGATACCCAGAGATTTCTTGTGCGATCGATTCGCTCAGTTTGAATTTATGCACGACCTCAGCGAAGATTATACTCTCTTCCTGCTTCTACTCGGCAGCGAAAAATTACCGCCAGTTGTAAATTTGTCCCGAGTTATATCTCACATCTCGGTCCGAGACAATTCTGACAATACTGTTACTGTCGAAGATCGAACAGAGTGGACACGCGACATTTCGAATTACGTCTATGATCTATTATACAATAAGCAGACAAAAGTCGCTGCTTCTTGGTCGACTCTATTTAGCCAGTCGCGACATGTTCAGCCACTAACCGACACCACGCATACATTTGAGAAGAGGCCGGAGGCTGTGAAAATGAATCTAGAGATTGAGCGTCTCAATCGGGAAAACGAGTACCTTCGTTCGATAATAAAAATGCATGGATCCTAGCATGATTGCAAATTTTTATCCGCAGTAGTGCGGGGCGAACTCAATCCGCTATCGAGTTTGGGAGTTATTTAGAATGAAACTTTGCGTATACACGAGCTGCTCGATCAATTATCTTCCGAAAGCGAGGGTTCTTGCTGACAGTCTAAAGCGGCATCATCCAGATGCTGTTATCATAATCTGTTTGAACGATGTCATACCATCGTGGTTACATCTGGCGGATGAGCCGTTTGACTATGTTTGGCAGCCCAAAGATCTTGGATTTACGGAAACATGGGTTTTCATGCATAATGTCATGGAAATTTGTACCGCAGTTAAAGGGCGTGCGTTATCAAAAATCCTTCACGAGTTTTCAGCGGATCTTTATTTGTACCTGGACCCCGACGTCGTTGTCTACGGCGAACTTTCCCCGATGTCGGACTATTTAGGAGCCGCGGAGATTGGATTGGTCCCGCATATCACCAAGCCAGAAACAACGGACATTGGTATTCAGTTGACTGAATTATCGGTTGTGGCCCACGGCACTTATAATCTGGGTCATCTTATAATTCGCGCTGGAAACAACGCGACTGCTTTCGCAGAATGGTGGGACGCAAGATTGGAGAAATATTGTTATGATGATAAAGAGTATGGGTTGTTTACCGACCAACGGTGGTGCGACTTGGTGCCGGCTCTTTTTGATAATGTGCGCATCTTGCGTCAACCGAACTTAGATGTTGCCAGCTGGAATATTTTTGGTCGTACCGTAAGCCATGCTGAGCCGGGCGGCAAATACCCGTACATCATTGACGGATTTCCGCTACTTACTTATCATTTCTCAGGCACTGGCCCTGCTGGAACGCACCGTAGGATTCGTGAAATATTCGCTCCAGGATCCGGAGCGATTGCAGAAATCGAGCGCACGTACGAGGATGATATAGCGGCTCGCGGTCAGGGATCACTCGAGAAATTTCCTTACGGCGGTGATTTTTACCAGAATGGCGAGATGATTACCCCCGAAGCGCGTCGGATATATAGAAAGAATTTCCAATTGCAGAAGGCGTTTCCTCAACCCTACAGTACTGCGGAGGGCAGTTATTATAAATGGTTGTCGCGTGAGAAACCTACGACGGTTTCCGTCATTTCTCTTTCCTCTGGGCAGATTAGTGCGGCTTTCAACGAGATATTCGATGAGAAATATTACCTGTCTCGCTATCCCGAAGTGAGGACAATGGTCGACCGCGGCGAATGTATCGATGCATTGGATCATTATGTTAGACTCGGATCTGTTCTCCTGTACGATCCGAATGCGCTTTTTGTTTCCAGCTATTACTATGAACGCGCACACAAGCTCAATGGTCTATCAATCCGAGCTTTTTCCGCGCCGAGGAAAGAAAACACGCTGCTTTGGCATTATCTGTCTGTGGGGATATCTTGCGGCGTTGAGCCGGTTCAGTATTTTAATTCAGTCGAATACCTATTGATCAATGATGATGTTGCGTTGGAATTCAGACTTCAAAATATCAGCTGTCCCCTTTCTCATTTCATACTGCATGGCGATCGAGAGGGCCGACGGCCTTCCCGAAAGATTGACCTTTCCGGATTCGTTGAAGGCTCAAGTGAGGCACGGCAGATTATGTCTGACTTAGATGTCGGTCCGTTCTGCGCTTTTGCCCTTCTCGGCTACGTAGAAGGAAGAGTTCAAAGTGTCGAAAATGAGCCGACGTGAAACGAGGATGCACGCCCGCTGACGTAGCCTTGGAAATTAGCGGATAGGGTCTCACGCTCATGGAATTGTGTGCTTATGACCGACCCTATGGTGATTTCTAACGAGCCGCCCTGCGCCGAACGCGTCGAGGTGATCACTTCCGTCCGGCGGCCTCGGGACTGGACCACGCAGGCGTAAGGTGCGCCTCTTCGAGGGGACCTACCTGCGCGGCCGATCCGTCTCGCTCGCTGCCCGCCGCCACGGGCTGAACGCCAACCAGCTGGACACCTCCAAAAACCGGTCTGACGGCAGCTTCTGGAGGGGTGGGCTGGGAGTTTGGGCGCATAGTGGATCCGGTGTGAGCTACATCGCCAGCCCGATCCGGGCCGGATCGCCTCGCTCCTAGTCCTCAGACCGTCCTCGTTCGGGAGCCGTTGAGCCAGACCGCCCGTTTCATGTTGTAGACGAGGTTGGCTAGCCCGATTTTCACGGCGGCTCGGGCCATGTCAGCGGGCGCTGAATACTCCCTGATTGTGGGCATCGAAAATTCCCTGGTCGGTACCCTGGCCTGAGTGCGCGGAGGGCACCCCGCGCTCTCAGGCTTATCCATCCTGCGCCACGATGCCGGCCGATGCGTATCGGTCGGGAGCGACGAGGATGGTCCTGCTGGGAGAACTCCTCATGATCCTCGACCTGCACCGACAGGGGCTGTCGGTCACCGCCATCGCCCGCCGGACAGGGCGTGATCCGAAGACGGTCCGGAAGTACATCGAGCGCGGCCTCGAACCACCCGCCTACGGTCCCCGCCAAGCCGGACGCCCGAGCAAGCTCGCCCCCTACCTCGTCTACCTGCGCGAGCGCGTCGCCGCCTTCCCCGATCTCAGTGCCGTGCGCCTGACCCGCGAGCTGCGGGAGCGCGGCTATACGGGGGCCTACACCGCCGTGAAGCGGTTCGTGGCCGCAACCCGTCCGCCCGAGGCCAAGCCCTACGAGGTTCGCTTCGAGACCCCCGCCGGCCATCAGGCGCAGGTCGACTTCGCTCGCTTCGTGGTCACCTTCACGGACGCACCGGGCGCGAGCTGCATCGTCTGGCTGTTCTCGCTCGTGCTCGGCCATTCCCGGCACATCGAGGCACGCTTCGTCCTGCATCAGGATCTGCAGACGCTGATGCGCTGTCACATGCAGGCGTTCGCCGCGCTCGGCGGCGTGCCGATCGAGATCCTCTACGACCGCATGAAGACCGCGGTCACCGGCGAGGCCGCGGACGGCCATATCGTCTACAATCGATCCTTGCTGGCGCTGGCCAAACATTACGGCTTCCTGCCGCGTGCCTGCCGGCCCTACAGAGCCAAAACCAAGGGCAAGGTCGAACGGCCGTTCTCCTACATCCGCCAGGACTTCTTCGTTGCCCGCTCCTTCCGCGACCTCGACGACCTGAACCTCCAGCTCCGGACTTGGCTCGACACCACCGCCAACGTCCGCCTGCATGGCACCACGCAGCGAATCGTCTCAGAGGCCTTCGCCGCCGAGAAGCCCGAGCTGCAGCCGCTGCCCGCCGTGCCCTCCGACGTCCTGCTCAAGCTCGAACGGCGCGTCAGCCACGACGGCCTCGTCTCGATCGGCGGCAACTACTACAGCGTGCCGGACCGGACGCGGCGCGTCGTCGAAGTGCACCAGTTGCCCGACACGATCCGCATCCTCGACGGCGGCCGGCTTGTGGCGAGCCACCCGATCCTGGAGGGACGGCGCCAGTACCGCGTCGATCCCGAGCATCGGCAGGGCGCGGCCGCCCGAGCCATGTGGCACGGCCACCCCGACAGCCTGCCGATCGGTCGGAGTGGCGATCACGTCGCGCAGCGCTCCCTGGCCGTCTACCAAGCTGTTGGCGAGCGGCTCGCCGCCGGGATCGGGGTCCGGTCATGACCCGCACCGCTCCCGCCCATGCCGCGACGACTCTCGACAGGATCAAGCACAGCCTGGTCGGCTTGCGCATGCCGCGAGCCCTCGAAGTCCTCGACGCCACGGTCCGGCGCATCGAGCAGGGCGAGATCGATGGGATCACCGCCCTCGACGAGATCCTGATGGAGGAACTGACGCTGCGCGAGAACCGCCGGGTGAAGACCGCCCTGCTGGTCGCACGCCTGACGACGATCAAGACGCTCGCCGGCTTCGACTTCACCTTCCAGCCCTCCCTCGACCGGGAGCGGATCATGGCGCTGGCGGAACTGACCTTCATCGACCGGGCCGAGGTGGTCCATCTCCTCGGGCCGCCCGGCACCGGCAAGAGCCATTTGGCCACGGCGCTCGCCGTCGAGGCGGTGAAGGCCGGGCGCAACGTGATGTTCTCGACGCTGGCCGATCTGATCGCCTCGCTGGCCAAGGCCGAGCGCGACGGCGCGTTGCGCGAGCGGATCCGCTATCTCAGCCGGGCCTCGCTCCTGGTCGTAGACGAGATCGGCTACCTGCCCGTCGTCCCGGGCGGGGGCAACCTGTTCTTCCAACTCGTCAACGCGCGCTATGAGAAGGGAGCGATGATCCTGACCTCGAACCGCGGCTTTGCAGAATGGGGTGAGGTGTTCGGTGATCCTGTGGTGGCCACGGCCCTGCTCGACCGCCTGCTGCATCACGCCGTCGTCATCCAGATCGAAGGGGCGAGCTACCGGCTGCGCCAGCACGGCGATCTCATCCCCGAGCACGTCCGTTCGAAGGCGCTGATCACCCCGCCGCCAGTTCCACGACGCCGCGGCCGGCCACCTAAGAAGGCGACCCTTGATCAAATCCCCGGCTGATCACCGATCGCTACCGAACCCGCCGGGTAGGGAATTTTGAAAGCCCACAAATGCGGAGACTTCGGCGCTCGTTGACACGGGTGAGCGCTTCGCGAAAGGTCCAGATTGTGTTGGCATCCGGCACCGGGTCGGACAGCCCGAGCCCGAGGAAGCGCATGAACGAGAGCCTGTCCTTGATCAGGAACTCCGTGCGCTCGTCCGACAGCGAGTGGCGGGCCTGGAGGATCAGCACCTTGAACATGAACACGAGGTCAAACGGTGGGCGACCGCCCTTCGACCCGTCCGAGCGGGGCACGGCACAGGCGAGGTCGTCCCGGAACAGTTCGAAATCGACCATGCGGCTCAGCCGCTCCAGCGCGTCGCCCTTGGCCGAAAGATCCTTCAGACGCTCATCGACGTCGAAGAACCCGGGCTGACCTCGCATCGCAGAACCTCGCAAACCGCCGGGGCCATCACACCACGAACCGCCTCAAACCGCGAGGTTTTTGGAGGTGTCCAGCTGTTCACGTGACGTCGGCTGATAGTCTCACCGCCCACCCGAGCGTCCCCAGCACGGCTGCCGGATCACAAGACCGGAAAGCTGCAGGTCAACAGGCCGCACAACAAGGCGGCCTAGGCCGCATGCTTACAGATCTTTTCGCGGCGCTGCTGGATCGATGATCCCCGTCTCCTCGGGCTCGCGCGTGTGGATGGCCACTGGTCACACGGAAATGAGAAAAGGCTTTGAAGGGCTCGCCGCGCTGGTGCAGTACAACCCGCACCGCGATCCGTTCTCCGGCCAAGTTTCCGCGTTCCGCGGCCGTGCGGGTCGGCTGATTAAGGTCCTGTGGTGAAACGGCGGAGAATGCTTGGTCTGAATTTAATCGATCCAGAATAATCCCGTCGACAGGCGGCCAGAACATAGGATATCGGCCGCGAGATCAGGGTGTCCGTTCATCCTCATCCTATGGGCTAAGAAATGATATATTGCCACATTGGATGGGAATCTTTCTAGCAAAGCCAGGGCCGCGTCGTCAGATAGTAGACATCTGTTCCCGTGTTCTTCAACCTTTCTCGCGAAATCTAGCCATTCTGAGTCTACTCCGAATTGAGGCAAGCGTAGCACACGTTCGGCTTCGTCAATCTCCCCTATTCTTAGCATAAAAATCAGCCAGACTCTTGCTACATCCCAGCAGATGGGCGCTTCCACAAAAGCTTGGCTCAAAAATTGTCTTGCTTCAACGGGATCGTCGTGTTCCGTCCAAGACATAGCTATGAGAATCGATGCTCGCGTTCCTAGCTCTTTCAGTTGAGGTATAAGCCGTGTGCGCACATCGCGGAAACTGCCTGCAGACAGGTCAAGAGCAGCTTGTCTGAGACTGAACTCCCCTTCCTCTTCATCAGCGCAATAACATTCTTTCCACAATTCACTATCGAAATATTTTCCTTCTAATTCTGCTACATTTTCAGCAGATACGCGATAAAGTCCTGTGGCTTCCTCATTTACCGTTGTTTGCTCATATGAATGACCGCACGCGTCGACAAACAGTTTAATCGAAATAATATCGCGGCATGCAAAGCACTTTATATTTGCGTTCTTGCAGGCCGCCGTCAGATATAGTGCGGAACCGTCAAGCGCAACTACTGCTGGGGAAGAGGCGAGTGTCTGCAGCTGCTTGGACACTGTAAATTGCTCAGGCGCTACGATTGTATAACCCTTTGCTCGATAATATCTCTCAAGCTGATACTCATTTATACAAAATCGATCCTTTGACGGAACGAGACCTCGGCGAGTGAGATAAATACCCTTTTGCGTTGGTATTATATCAGTCGAGGCTCTCTGCAAAGAATCTTGGAATGAAGCGACCGCAGCAGGTGAGTATTGAGAGTTTAGTTTGTATGGTTTTGATAAAACCGTGAGTCTTGCTACTCGAATAGGTCGATTGATAAATCTCACTCGTTTAAGGTCGACGCCGAGTTGCGTGGAAAGCTCCAACTGGGCCGAGTGGAATTCACGACGGCCGAGTAGATGGAAGCCAACTGGAAAAAACAGGATTGGTAAATCTTTGGGAAGTTGAGCAGCGAGTCCTATCATTGGGAGTGTTTCGAGCATAAAATGGCCGAAATGGAAGAACCAATGTCCCGCGAAAATAGCTTGTGCAATTATCTCGTCTGGCTCGAATGAAGGTGACAATGTTTTTGGCGGATCGTGTAGAAAAAAATCGTGGTCGCGCAAAGTCTCGCTGATAAGGTGTCGATTTTGATCGTATATGCCTCCAGATAGTTGTGCTGTTGCGTAATCCTCGACTCCCGGGACGATCGATGCTGGTCCGCAGTAGCTTATGTGAGATTTATTCACGTCAGCTGCCCCAATTATAGATAGAGGTATATGTAAAATTTTTATGAGCTAAGTCGGATCTTGTTGGGCCTCGCCAATTTGTAGGAAGTCTGGCTGCGGGCGTGGACGCTTCCTCATGGCAACAATGCTGTCGTAGAACGCAATGCTGAAAGTTGACCGAGTAAAGTCCGTCATAAGATCCGGATCTGCAACGATGCTGTGAAATCCATTTACTTCATCAATCTTATTTTTCATATATTCGATAAAGGTGCCTTCTCTTCTTGCGCCCCCACCGAATGAGGGCCAGTAGCTCGTATGGGTATCTTCGACCATGTATACGCCAGTTGGCTTAACGTGATGGTAGAGCGCCTCGAAACTCTGGATCTGTTGGCTCATTTGATGGCCGCCATCATCAAGGATAATATCAAACGGCCCAAACTCTTTGGCAACGTCGGCCAGAAATATTTTGTCAGATTGATCGCCTATCCTTATGTGAGTTCTGTCCTCGGCAAACTGTAAGCAATTCGGCTCTATATCGACGCCCACGATTGTTGCCAGCGGACCAAAATAATTGCGCCACATTTGTAAGCTTCCGCCGCGCGCGACACCTATTTCTAGAAAGCAAACATTATCTTTCATCCTTTGATCCCCGAATAATTCTTCATATATATCAAAATAATTTGACCACTTCATAATAAATCGGTGGGGGGCAAGTCGCACAAAGTTCTCTAGTGCACCAGGCCTATTGTTGTATTCAGTCATGACAGCAGTGCCCTTGTTTATATTGTGAAATCATGAGCGTCGACGCTTCACGACCCATCCGAAAATAAAACGTCGGTTACCTCGTTTGGTCCTATCTTACTGTGGGCAATAAGCGCAAGTTTGGCGAAAGCGTCGTCTTCAGGCCGCGATTCCACGGCGGCCTACCCTGAGAGGCAAATAGCGGCAGATAAAGGGGACAGCGCTGTTCGCCGTCAGCGATTCTGGTACATGTTGTGAGTATTCACAAGCGCAGGATAGCTGAGCAATTTGGCCTCGCTGGTTGGCATACCCAGCTGACTGTTCAAGCGCGAAGGCGGTTGCGGAGGAGGCTCAGCTGTGGTGTGTGCTCTTCCGGCAGGCTGCAGAGGGAGGACTACGCGGACTTCTACTGGCTCCGCAGGGACGCTGCCCAAGCGGTGTGCTGGTTCTGACAGCCTACCAAATTCACTCCGGGGTACCTGCGTACAGGTGGCTTGAGGAAGGCATGGCGTCCAGCTTAGCATTTGCGGAAGACCTCTTCCCTGCTGTACGACTCTTTTCTTGCGTTGTCTGTCGCAGTCGGACAGGTCTCCGTTCGACACGCTAACAAACGATCTTAAGCCCCGCTATGTTTTTCCTGGACGCGCTCCACCGGATGCGACGCTACCTTTCTAACTTGAAGCGTAAGCGCGCAGCCGAGCAAATCATTGCGAATTCTGGTCTGTTCGATGCCGAGTGGTACCATGCGACCCAGGCGCCCGACGTGCCGGCGGACCTAGCCGCGCGGCACTACCTTTGGGAAGGAGCTGCTCGCGGGCTTAGTCCCAGCCCTCTTTTCGATGGACCATGGTATCTAGCGCACAATCCTGACGTGACAGAGGTAGGTTGGAATCCGCTGGCGCACTATCTAGCGCACGGGCGCGCGGAGAAGCGGCCCATCTGCCGGTTTGCTGATCCGAAAGTGGTGGCGCAGATCGCAACCTCGGGTCTCTTCGATGCAGATTGGTACTCGTTGACCCAAGCGCCCGCTGTCGCACCGGATCAAGCTGCGCGACACTACCTGCAGGTGGGAGCCGCTGGCGGCTTGAGCCCGAGCCCGCTGTTCGATGGGCCGTGGTACCTTCAGAATAATGCCGACGTTGCTGCGGCGGGATTAAACCCGCTCCTGCACTACTTGGATAGCGGACGATCCGAGGAGCGGCCGATTAGCCCAGTCGCTGACCCGCAGTTGGTGGCGCGGATTGCCGCCTCTGAGTTGTTCGACGCGGGATGGTACCGGGCAACCCAAGCGCTCGACGTGACGTTGGACCGGGCCGCACTGCATTATCTTCAGGAGGGCGCCACATGTGGGCTGAGCCCCGGCCCGCTGTTCGACGGGCCGTGGTACCTCGCCACCAACGCCGACGTCGCCGCGGCGGGCCAGAACCCCCTGCTCCACTACCTGAACGATGGGCGCTCAGAGGGGCGGCCGATCTGTCCCTTCGTCGACCCATTGGCGCTGGCGCGGATCGAAGGCTCCGATCTGTTCGACGCGCAATGGTACCGGACGACTCACGTCCCCGACCTGTCGCCGAACCAGGCCACACGACACTACCTCCACGAGGGAGCGGCCCTCGGAATGGATCCCGGCCCTCTGTTCGATGGCAAATGGTATCTCGGCAACAACGCCGACGTGGCCGGTGCGGGCTCCAACCCGCTGCTGCATTATCTGGAGAGCGGTCGCGCGGAGGGGCGACCGATACGCCTGGCATACGCCCCCGACACCGGCGCCTGCATGATCGAGACGCTCCCCGTCGTCCTGCGTGAGAGCACGAATGCACGCATCGTCGTCGTGGTCCATGCCTTCTACGTCGAAGTGTTCGAGGAGCTCTTACCCCACCTCGCGCGGGCGATCCCACAGTTCGACCTGCTGGTCTCGACCAACGAGCCCACGAAGAAGAGTGCGATCGAGGCGGCCGCCGCGCGCGCCGGCCTCATCCACCGCTGCCGGGTCGAGCAGGTGGAGAACCGTGGCCGCAACTTCGGACCCCTCGTCACCGTGTTCGCGCCCGACATCCTGCGCTACGACCTCGTGCTCCACGTCCACACCAAGAAATCGCTGTTCAGCGGCGCCGAGCAGACGCGCTGGCGCGATGAGATCTACCGGGCGCTGTTCGCGAACGCCGCCTGTGCCGCCATCGCCCTGTCCTTATTCGAGGAGGACAGCCGGATCGGCCTGTTCTTCCCGGAGACCAGCGCGCACATCGTCTACTGGGCGCATGCGTGGCTCTCCAACATCAGCACCGGCTACGGTCTGCTCGACCGCCTCGGCCTGCCCTATGACGGGTTCGACGAATACATCGACTACCCGGTCGGCGGCATGTTCTGGGCGCGGGTCGATGCCCTGCGCCCGCTGCTGACTGCCGGATTGATGCCCCAGGATTTTCCCGAGGAGCACGGCCAGACGGACGGGACGCTGGCCCACGCGATCGAGCGGGTCATCCCCATCGTGTGCCGGTCGCAGGGCTATCGCGCCGTATGCCTCGACTACGACCGAGGGCTCGCCCGCTACGACAGCAGCGCCCGCAACTGGCATCAGTACAGCGCCCGCTCCCAGGACCACGCACTGCTGGCGCTCAGCGATGTCGACCTCGTCTCGTTCGACCTGTTCGACACCCTCGTGAGCCGCCCGGCCCGGCGCCCGGACGCCGTGCTCAAGCTCGTCGAGCACCGCATCGCGTCGGAGGAAGGCCGCCCCATCCCACTCTTCGCGGAGCGCCGGGCCGCGGAGAACCGGGTCCGCGCCCGCAAGCACCATCAGGGCGACGTCAACCTGTCGGAGATCTACGCGGAACTTGCCGCCTCAGGATCGATCCCCGGCGACGTCGTCGCGCGGGCGCAGGTCTTGGAGAAGCGGATCGACCTTGGAGCCCTGCGCCCGCGCCCGGAGGTCATTGCCGTCCTGAGGGCGGCGCACCAACGCGGCAAGCGCATCGTCCTGATGACCGACACCTACTACGAGGAGGCCGACATCCGCGGCATCCTCCAGGCGATCGGCATCGCCGACTTGTTCGCGGCGCTCTACGTGTCGAACGCGGTCGCCGCCCGCAAGGACCGGGGCGACCTGTGGCGCCACGTCGAGGAAGCGGAAGCCGTGCCGCGCGCCCGCTGGCTGCATGTCGGCGACAACGAGCATTCCGACATTCAGGCGGCCTGCGACCGGCGGATCCCCTACCTGCACGTCGCCCACCCGGCCAAGATCCTCGCGCAGAGCGGGTTCGTGCGGGACGAAGGCGATCTCGCGCGGACGTGGTCGTCCGATCTGGTCATCGGCCACGCCATGTTGACGCTGTGCAGGAACCCGTTCCTCGACCGGGCCGGCCCGCCCTACCTGTCGCTCGGCTCGGCCCGCGACGTCGGCTACGTCGTGTTCGGGCCGCTCATGCTGCTGTTCATGTCCTGGCTGATCCGGCACGAGGCCCTGGGCCGGGTCGAGCGGCTGTACTTTCTCGCGCGGGAGGGCGACTTCCTGGTCAAGGTCTACTTGCTGATCCGGGAGCGCTACGGCCTGCGCCATCTGCCCGAGGGTCGGTATTTCCACGTTTCCCGGCAGGTGGCGATCGGTGCGGCCCTCGGCACGGGTTTCCGTCCGGATCTAGTGACCGGGGCAGGCCGCTACGTGGGGAGTATCCAGTCCCTGCTCTGGAACCGGGCGAGCTTCACCGCCCCGGCACATCTCGGACTGGACAGCCGCGACGTGCGGCTTCCGGCCGATGCCCCGGTCGTCGAGCGCGTCATGACCGACCTCGAGCCGGAGATCATGGCCCATGGGGCGGACCTGAACGCGCGGTTCCGCGCATATGCCCGGCAGGAGGGCCTCGACGCCGGCGGCCTCCACGCCGTGGTCGATGTCGGATACTCGGCCACGATCCAGAAGATGATGCAGCTGTCCCTCGGCCGGCCGCTAATCGGCCTCTACATGACGACCTTCGACGCGGCGCAGATGGTGGAGAGGGACGGCGGCGCCGCCTTTAGCTGCTTCCGCGCGGGCGCCGAGAATCCCGAGACGTCATCGCTCCCCGTCCTGGCCTACGGCCTCGCGGTCGAGGCGTTCCTGACCGCTCCCCACGGGCAGGTCGTCGGCTACGAGAGCGCGGGCGAACGGATCGCGCCCCTGTTCAAGGCCGATCCGCGGACCCCGGCCGAGCACGGTATCCTCGCCGAGCTGCACGCTGGCGCCGAGCAGTACATCATCGACACGCTCGATCTCTACGGACCGAGCCTTCTCCAAGCCGACATCCCATCGAGAGGGCCACAGGAATTCCTGCGCCTGCTGATGCAGGGGCTGATCGCCACCCCGTCCGAACCGATGCGGACGCTCGGCGTGGAGGACGATTTCTGCGGTCTGCCGATTCACAAGGTGTATGCGGGAGCGGGAAGTCCGGCGTCCGGCTGAGGCGCCGTCAGCGGATGCACCTCAAGGAGCGACCGTGACCCTCTCCAGAGCCCGCCGCATCGTCGCCGGCGGGACCACGTAGTTCGCATGCATCGGGTGGACGCCCTCCGCCTGCAGGGTGGTTCCGCGGACGAACAGGAGACGCGCCCCGCTGGACTCGACGAAGCTGGTGAAGCCGCGGAAGTAGAATTCCGGGCTCTCGTGGACGAGCGCCACGACCCGGGCGCCCGGCCGGCAGAAGATGCAGTTGATCAGGGCGGAACTCGCCGATCCGACGATGATGTCGGCGGCGTGGTACGTCTGCACCTGCTCGGCGAAGGTGAGCTGCTCGGGCTGGACAACCTCGAACCCGTGGGGCCGCAACGTCTCGACAATCTCGGCCTCGTTGACGAGCTGGCGCTGCGTGAACCCCCGCCGGGACAGGATGATGCGCCGCCCGGTCCGTCGGAGATCGACCCCATCCGCGGCGACCCGTTCGAGGATCCTGTCGCGCACGGCGGCGAGGATGTCCTGCGGCCAGATCGCGTCGTAGATCGGAAGCCCGGGCCGGGTATCGAACGGGAAGAAGGCCGGCACGGGCGCGAGAGCGAGTTCGCGAAAGCGTGTCGCGACCGGGGGCAGCGTCACGACGGGCCGGTCGCGAGTGTCCATCAGCGCAATGATCTGATGGTGCGATTCAGGCATCCCGTCATCGACGCAGAGCGGCAATCCCGAGGGACAGGCGGGATCGTTGAAGCACAGCATCCGGGGGACGAATTCGAGCAGCCAGTGCCCGTATTGCCGGCTCTGAAGCCCGAATAGCATCAGGCCGGCGTCGATCTCGTCGATCGCGGCGGGTGCCTCGACCAGAGCGCGTCCGGGCCCCCAGACGGCTGTCATGATCTGACCCGGATTGACCCCGTCCTTGATGTCGGCGACCCCGCTCAGCGGATGGGCCGCGAGATCGTAGATCAGGCGCTCCCCGCGGAGCACGACGTTACTGTGGGGAAAAGTCAGGCAGTCCCGGAAGAACGCCACGTATTGCGGCGGTGCGTCGAGGGTCCCCGGCTGGGAGGTCAGGGGGATTGGGCCGTCCAGGAACGTCACGGCCGGGTCGGCGATCCTGCGGCCGGGCCGCATTTCGTGATAGCGCCCGTGCCCCTCCGCGGCTTCCTGCCGGGCCGAAACGATGGTGTAGATGCCGATCGGGCCGAGGCCGACGATCGAACGGGTGCTCGCGTGAAGTGCCGCCGCCTCCTCATGACGGCCAACCTCCGCCAGGGCGTTCATCTGCAGGATGCGCAGGTTCCGGATTTTTTGGCTGAGACTGTCCCCGTCGACGGTCGCCAGGCCGGCATCGCCGCCGTTGAGTTCGTAGGCGAGGCGGTAACACTGGACGGCGGGCTCCGCCCGGCCGCGGCACTCGTGCTCCCAGCCGAGCGGCAACAGTGTCCGGGCCACCTCCTGCAGCGCGGCCGCCGCTTCGTCCCGCCCCCGGAGTTCCACGACGAACGCGGTCGCGTCGTCCCAGCGTTCACAGCCGATGAAGTCGCGCAGGCGCGCCACGATGGCGATCCCGCGCCAGCGAGAAGGATCGTGCGGGTCGATCGCGGCGGCAAGCTCGTAGGCGCGCGCCGCATCTCCGAACCGGGCGCCGCCCTCAAGCCGGAAGCCGAGGGCTTCGAGGTGCCGCAGGGTCGCTGACGCGCGGGACCCCGACGGAGGCTCCGCGGTGAGCAGAGCGGCCAGTTGCTCGATCCGGGTCGGAGCGTTGCCGCTGTCGATCGACCGGACGAGGTCGAGGAAGGTCGCCGTCGGCCGCATGTCCGCCCCTTCTCCGACCGCTACGGGCTGAGCCCGACGCGCTCGAGGCCGCGCAACACCTGCTGGGGCGTGACCGTGTAATTGGCGTGGAACGGATGGGTCTTCTCGCCCGGCACCGTCGTGCCCCGTATGTAAAGGACCTGGGCGCCGCTCGACCCGATCATGCTGGTGTAGCCGCGGAAATTGAACGACCGGTTCTCGTGGATCAGCGCGACGACCCGGGCCTTGTCGTTGCAGAAGATGGTGTTCGTCATGGCCGAACTCGCGGAGCCCACGATCACGTCGGCCGAATGGTAAAGGGCGATCTGCTCGACGAAGGACAGTTTTTCCGGGTACACGACCTCGAAGCCGTAGCGCGCCAGGGCGTTGATGATCTCGGCCTCGTTGACGA